>ERZ1026886.149-NODE-149-length-36979-cov-85.822907_pt1 | contig 36979 bp, 28 predicted proteins | sample MGYA00380173_ERZ1026886 | MGnify/ENA primary metagenome ERZ1026886 (study PRJEB33269, sample SAMEA4719809) | human gut metagenome | biome: human-associated habitat; feature: organic feature; material: feces | place: Cameroon | collected 2013-10 ... | reverse complement strand
TTATTAAGTGGTTATAGATGTTAAAAATCTATTAACCACTTATGATTTGCAATCCCCGGCAAGCAAGCTATAGCGAGCCGTCCCCTTTCCATCAATCGTAAGCCCACGCTTCAAGAATGCCTCTCTGCGAGCCTTGATCTCCTCATCCGGCAGAACCCCATACCACTCCTTCGAGCGGTAAATCTCGGAGTCCTTATCCGTGATAAAGATGATTCTCTCCGGCGTGATGCAGCTCTTGTCGTAGGGAATCCCAGCCGCCTCGCAATACGCCTTCTGCGTCTCTTCAATCGTCATACCCATCGGCATACGGATATCGATATGCAGCTTCTTTCTAGCCGAATACTCCAGATGCAGCAGTTTCCCTTTCCATATCGTGTTGCTGCAGTTCAGCTCACGAGCCTTCTCCAATGCAGCATCCACATAATCCACATCATCCACATCGATGGTAGTCTGAAAGAGAAAGCTCTCAGGGTCCGCATCCTCACCAGAACGGTGATTATTCCTGAATCTGTAATAATGAATCGCACGGATAGGCAGCTGTCTTTTCAGCCCCTCGCGTACCTTCTTCACCGCCTTTTCATCACCAGCATCTACGCCGGGGATTGCTTTCTCCCCACGTATCTGCGCAATCACACCCTTCAGCCACGGCTGTGCTATCAGGGTGTCATAGACATACAGGGGCTGGGAAGAGTTCAATCTTCCCATATTGCCCTTGCGTGCCGGATTCAGAGCCATTACTTGTACTGTTCCCATGCTATATTCTCCTTGAAATGCTTAGCTTTGCCCTTCATCTCCATCACCTCTTTGTAGAGATATTTCAGAATATCCGCCTTGTGCATCTCCTTCGGGAAAGAGAAGGAGGCGAACACACGCTGTGGCGAAGTACGGAGGGCGCCATGCGAGGTATGGATAATCTCGGTATAAAGCTTCCCGCCCGACTGAGCGTAAGGCTTGAAGTCGAGCTGGTCGCCATGCTCGCCACCGCTGCAGATCATTCTGCCCGGAATCACCTTAGGCACCTCGCAGATGGTCTCCGTATCGTTCCAGGGAGCCTTGCGGATAGCTACGTTACCACACTCGTCAGTAATGATACTGGCATCTACCTTCTGGGCGTTCAAAAGCGCCTGTACAGCAGCCTCTGCAGCTGCAGAAAAACTTTTCTTGCTCATATATATTGAAGTTTTAGAAAGATATGTTGTTAATCAAAAATCTGGTCATTGATGGTCAGAATTCTGCCATTGAAGCGGACATCGATGGGGGTGACTTCTGAATTGTCCGACAGCAGGAAGACTCCAGAAGCACAGTAACAATGAATAAACATTTTGTTGTTCAAACTGTCCTTGATAAATCCCAGCAACCATTTGGCAATCAACTTATCACCACGTTTCTGCGGGTTCACCATATCGGTCACCATCACCTCATCGCAGAAGTTATAATCCACAGCAACGTTTTTCTTTCTGCGGTTGGAAGTCATCATTTCCAAATCAAGGAAGAAGGTTCTGAATTCTACTTCCTTCTTTGGCTCCATCACGATATGGAAGTTTCTCACTTCGCCCTCCGAATCAGCAACAATCTGATAGAGATCTTCGGGTGTCTTGTCGAATACTCGCTGCAAGTCGCTCATGCAGAAGAAGGTCTTGCCTCCCGCTGTCAGCACTCTCATTTTTCCATATTGAGGATGCTCGAAATAATATGGTTTTATCACGTTCATTATTTGATATATTATTATCGTTGGGACTGCGACTATCCGCTAAATTCCATACCAGGAAATGGTACCGGTTTTCCATATACAGAAAAGCCCCGCAACCAAACTTTATCATCTGATTGCGAGGCAAAGGTACGGCGAAATCTGATACTGACCAAGCAAATAACCCTGCGGTTATTTCGAGGGTTATAAAGTTATAACGAGGGTTATTTCTGAGCCGTTTTCAAGCAATTTTTTCGTCGATTCCCAACAGATTTCTGAAGCAAACCACCACATGGGTCATCGCGATATAAGGTTCTTTCTTCACGTTTCCCATCGGAGCATATCCCCATTTATCGAATGGTTTCATATAGCAATCCGAGTTACTGATCTGTTTCAGATCACCCTGCGTCAGCTTCACTCTGAAAGCTCCCGGGTGAATCGTATCTATCCATTTGCAGAAGCCTTTATAGTCATTCTCTCCTATTAAATGCAAATCTACGGCTACTCTGAACACGGCAATCCAGTGGCGCTGAATCTTGAATATGTACTTGCCTGATTCATCTACAGACTCCATCAGCTGGTCGATGGCATAAGCAAACTTCTGCTCAGATATACGCTTGGGGTTCAATTCGCCTTTCTTGGCTTTCATATACTTACCAAACTCATCAATATCCTGAGCATGTGCCACCACACGTTCTATCTGCTCTTCTAAATCAAGATGATGCTTGCGGCTGCATTCCATCAGTAAATGTTTGCAGAAAATCGCCTCTTTATATTCATGGGTATCATTCATTACATCAACGATCAGGTTAACCATACCCATGGCTCCTTTTTGATAGCCTGGCTGGTTGACAAAGTTCTTGGCTTCCTCATCATCAGGAGCCCACTGATTGCTGTTTGGTTGTTGTTCTTCTTCATTCATATTATTATGGTTTTTAAGTATATGCAAAAGCCCCGCCTAGCGAGAGCGTTTTACTCTGCTAGGCGGGGCTTGCGTTCTTTATCGTTATGTTGTTACTCTTTCGGGAAAGACTATTTATATTATCATTCTACTATTTACGTAAACGTCACGACGGGTGGAATAGATATTATTTGGGCTTGATCTCATCAATGGCAAGAGATAACTTATAGTATGCCGATATGCGCTTTAAATCATCTATTTTCATCTGATTGTTCAATACAGAATAAACATACCAGCCATCTATCTCATGCTGCCAGATTCTGCCTGGAACAAGTGGTCTTTTCTTTTTGCCGACAAGATTGTAACCACTGTGGATGATACCAACTTGCGGGATGCGTTCGAGACCTATCTTCCTGAGCGTTGCGATGAATGTATCGATTGCAGACCTATGCCATATAACCGTACCATCAGAGAATGTGACCCGAAGTCCCTTGGTTGGATTCTCAACATGCTTAGAAGGTGTATGAGGTTCTACTTGCTGTGGTTTCACCTCGCTTGATACCGGTTTGTTTGCCTTAGGCGTCAGGGTTTTGGCATCAATGATTTCACTGATCTTTGCCTTGCGGGATAGAGCTACGCTCAATGGTTCGCCTGGATGATATTCTACTACCAGTACCAGGTCTCGCTGAATCTCGCTGAGTTGTGGCTCTATATTCTGGCTCAATGAAGGGAGAATTTCTTCCTTGATGATCTTCTCCTCCAAAGAGTCGGCAGCAGCCAACAGCTTGTCATCTACGGGAAGATTCATATCCCGTAGTGACTTAAGAGTTGTGTATAGTTCTTTAAGTGTTGCCATATTTGTTACTTTGTTGAGTTCTCAATGATTGCAATCTCTTCGTCGGTCAAGCCGTAAAGCTGATAGACAAGTTGATCTATTTCTGCTTCGAGGGCAGAAGTGTCAGCATATGGATTTTCTTTCTTTAAGGAAAGAATATGGTCGACAAGAGAAATTACACCTTCACTGATCGCCGAATCTATATTCTGTGGATAATACATGCAAGATAAATATGGCGCAGAAAATGGTAAATATCCTCCAGCCATTCTTAATCCGTCAAAAAACACATCGTAAATAAAATTAAATACTTTTGAATGCAACCAACCTAAAAGCAATTTATTGTTGACTTTTATGGAGTGAATACAATTTGTATTAATTGATGCATATTCCCCATCCTCATCTAAAAAGGCTTCTACTTTTCCCGCCATTTTTGCAAATATTATTTTGGTGGAATTATACATAGTGTATCTATTGTCACCTATTTTCTCACGACTTTTTGCCAATGTAGGTCTTAAATATTTACACCCTTTATCAGTTAACTGCCTAATTCCCCAGAGAGAAACATATGGGTCTATAGTTCCTGTATTAATAAGTTGAAAACCATCGCCATCTTCTTCAATGTAGTCATGAAATTTATCAGCTTCTCCAGCCGTTGACGTAGCATTTATTTCACAAACATCTATCAGTTTTTTGCTCTTGTTTATCAAGGAGTTTATCACTTCAATCTTATCAGACAATAAAAAGCCCAAAAGATTCTCAGGCAAAAGAGAAAGTTGACTTGACAGATATCTAAGAGTTTTGTTATCTCTTGCGAATACAGAAAAACCATAATTTTGTGCTCTTCCGGTTTTACGCAGATGAGTTACTATAGGGTATACAGAAGCATTAAAGCATTGAGTGTTAGATACATCCCAAAAACTTATAATTTGTGTTTCTTTAACAAGGAGTTTTCTAAATTCAACAGCATAATTGGCGCATAGATATTTATTCGGAGTTATATAACATAAACATCCTTTATCACAAAGTAGATTTAGTCCTTTCTCAAAGAAGTAAACATAAAAATCTGTTGCACCTTTGGCTGTTGTAAAACATTTCTTGAGTTGCTGATACTTTTCTGAACCTAATTGTTTTTTAAGTTCAATAGCATTAATATATGGCGGATTACCAATGACAATATCAAATCCTCCCTTATCAAACACATCCTTGAAATAGATATGCCAAAGGAAGAACTGGTCATTTGGAATTGGCAGATTCTCCAGTTTTTGCTGAATGTCAGAAGTACAGCCTTTAAGATTGAGAATATAGCTGCGCACATTCTCATTGATCGCACTACGAAGATTTATTTTCGTAGCGTGATCATCCGTAAGATAATATTCATGAATGGCATGCTGGATGTTGTCTAGCGCAATTCTCTCATCAAAGGCAAAAGTCTGCTGCCATGCCTCCTGCTTCTTGGAACGTGATTTCTTCTTTAACTGCTCGTTGAGCGACATACCGCTCAAATCCACACCCTCATACTGCTCCAGGAGCGAATTGCCCTGCATAATCTTAAAGTCCATATTCGGCAAGGCATGAGGATTCTGCTCGTCCACAATGAGGGCAAGCCAGAAGCGAAGACGGGCAATATCCACTGCACCCTTCTCGATATCAACACCATAGATGTTGTTTTGTATGATATGCGTCTTGATGCCGACAGCTGTCTCATCATCAATACCTTCTATCGCTTTACGACACGCATAGAGTTCGCGCAATAACCCCATAGGAAAAGCACCGGAACCGATGGCAGGGTCGCAAATCTTAACCTCCTTCAGTTTTTTATCTATCGTCTGCTTCTGTTCATTATCAAGCGGAGAAACATCGTATGAAGTAACGAACTGGCGGATAGAATCCTTTACAGCGTCTTCTGTGATATCCGTCTGCAAGTAAGCTATCAAAGACTCACGGCACATATACTGCACTATCTCCTTTGGCGTATAGAATGCTCCCTTATCCTTGTTGTCTTCAAGCAGATTCTCGAAGATACGGCCAAGCATCTCCGGATCTACGCCGATCTCTGCATCATCAGGATCGTTCTCATCGATGGTGAAGTTGTAGCTGGCAAAGAAGTCGAGCATACTCTTCATATACTTTGCTGGAAGAGGGAAGTTGGTACTGTCGTAATCGTCATTCTCAAACAATCCGCCATTAAGGTATGGAATCTTGATATTCACGCCTACATGAGGACTGCTTGTCAGGTCGCCAGGTCGCTTGGTATTGATATCATTGAAGAGGGGTTCCAGCACATCGTCCACAAAAGTTTCCTTGTATGGAGTATTGGCAAAGAGGTTCTGTACGAACTCGCTGTCGCCATTCTTCCAAGCCTCTCCAGCAGGGCATCCCATCCATCCCTTCTTCTGCAAGAACTGAATGAAAACAAGGCGTCCCATAAGTTTCTTGACATAATCGCGCACCGCCTTTTCTGCATCTGGGAATGCAGCAAACTCACGCATGATTTCTGCGCATGACTCGCCTGTTACTTCTTCCTTCCATTTATTGTTGGCACCCTTTATCATACGTTTTCCCGTAACAAACTCCACGATATCCTCGTATTGTTTCTTGTATTCCTTGAAGAAGGAATCAGAAAGAGCCTCTACGGAGAAAGCCTTGGTTACGTCCTTCAGACCGAGACTACTCTTCTTGAGTTTTTCGAACTGTTCAATAGCAGTACGGCTACGATGTCCCTCACCAAGCAGATATGTAAATCTCTTGGTGTCAGTACTTTCCTTTTTCAGACTGCCATCTTCGGTAAAGAACAATGCTTCGCTGACATACGAAAAACGCAGCACCGACTCATTCTGTCGGTAACAGAACATAAATGCTCCTGCACATCCTATACCACGCCAATTGGTACAGAGCAAGTTGCGGATGCCTGCACGGTTTCGCTCTATGATGACCTTATCACTAAGCTCAACCTCATATACAGCTATGCTATGACCATCCGGCAGGTTAATCTGTCCGATGTAGAGAGCAGTTTTTGCCATGTTCTCATCCACAGATACCTCTATGGGCTGCTGCCAGAATCTGATATTCTGACGAAAGATGTCGTACAGGAGTTTTTGCCAGTTTGTACGATTGTATTTAGATTCAATGATTGAACGATAATCCATATTTTTTATTTAAATGATTCACTAAGAATAATCTGTGCCTCTGTTTCTGTTTCATGCTTCATTTCTTCGGCACTCAGATAGTAAGCATTGTATTTCTTTGCCATTTCTATGATTTGCGATAAAGCTTCATCACGTTTCAGCTTGCCACGCTGCATCTCCTTCTGCATACGCTGAAGGCGCTTGGCAATGACTGTTATCACGCCCCGTTCTGCCAGGATGCGCAACTGAACAACCTGCTGATAGAGGTTCTGATCTTGTATTTCAGGCAGGAAGAGATTCAGTAGATTAGTAGCTGTTGCAACCTGAGCACCCAGTGCTACTCCAGCCTGTTGCGATAGAGCTTCCTGCTCTACCTGCTCCTGGCTACACTGCTTTTGGAACTTCTTCAGGGCATTCCTTACATGATCGTGATGGTGCTCTATGCGGTCGGTCTTTTCTTCGGAAACATCAGCCTTAAAATACTTGAGAGCATCCACTACGGATAGTTCTTCTACTGACTCATCACTAGAACGGAAGAACGACTTACGCATGTTTGTCTTCAAGAATACCAACGTATCATCAGATAGCGTAACCCCATCAACCTCCCGTGCATTACGTCCGGTACGGCTGCGAAGAGATATCTTGGCTATGCGGTTGTACTCACGCCTATCACTGGTATATAACGAACGAAGTTCCTCGTAGAAAGGAATTTCCTCGTTGAGTTCTCCCTTTTCTGCCTGTATTCCTTCTGTAAAGAGTTTGTCTATATTGCGGTCTATGATTTCTTCTTGCGAGTAAATCTGATTATCCTCACCGAATGTAGAATGGAATGTCTGAATCTTTGAAAGGGCTATCTGGTTGAGCTTGATAATCTGATTGCCCTGACGTGAAGGATAGAACACATAGTTATAGATATTCTTACCCTCAGAACCGATACGGTTGACACGTCCTATTCGCTGCATCAACTTGGTTGAGTTCCAAGGTGTATCATAATTGATGATGATGTTTGAACGATGCAGGTTGATGCCCTCGGCGAGCACATCTGTGGTTATGATAATATTGAAATCATCCTTGCGTTGTGACTTCTTGTAATTGGCATCAAAGTTTTCCTGAATGGTCTGAAACAACTTGTTACGATTGCTGGAGTCAACAACGAGTACATCCTTGCGATTGATTCGGCGCTGGAGATATCCTACAGTATCTTTCGATTCTGAGAAGATAACCAGTTTTTGTCCTGGGTTACGGTCTTTCTTGAACAGTTCATGCTTAAGGAGATCCTGGAATTTGGCAAACTTAGAGTCGTCAGCACCTTCTACATCAACGGTTTCCCACTGGGCACACATTTCTTCAAGAACCTTTTGGTCTGCACGAAGCATGTCTATATATTCCTTTTCAAAATCCTCAGCCTTGAAGACTGCATTCTTCGGATTATCCTCAGCTTTTTCCTGAAGGCGTTCTTCGATTTCTTCATCAGTCAATCCCTGTTCATAGAGATGATTGATATCAAGATCTGGCGCAATAAATACCCTGTCGTTTGCAAACATATTTATCATATACTGATTAGTATCCCTGAATCGACAAATGGATGTCTTGAAAGCATAGAAAGAACTTTCCAAACGCTTCACAAGTCCATTTTTTCGAATGCTTGCCAAGCTTCGTGATATCAGCTGCGCATTATCATAGAGACCTTCTGATTTCTCCGGGAGCAGATAGGCTATTGCCTGATAGCGGGCATACGTCAACCCATTAACAAGAGTATCCATAGAGCTTTCGAACAAGTCGGCTATATGATTGTTCATCTCATAGGTTTTCATTTCTGGTGCTGCAACCTTAGGGAAGCCCTGGATATCCTTGTTGTAGCGCGGAATCGCCTCGATATCAGTACGTGTACGGCGAACCGTGATAGGTTTGATAACTCTGTCACGAACCTTCTCTGCCAGTTTCTTGAACTTAGCAAGATTATAATCAGGATCCTTCTTTAGTCTCTTGAATTCAACAATCAGCGGGGAGAAAAAAGAAGTTAAGTTGGGCACACCATCAATCGTGCAACAACGAGGATCCTGGAAAAGCAGCATCTCATTGTACAGGTCGGCAGGAGTATTGTTCATAGGAGTAGCCGAAATGAGCATCACCTTCTTCTTCAGACCAGGAATTTTTCCTGGCTCAATGCGCGGCATCTTGCATATTTCCTGCAATTTGGTAAAAGCGGTATTGGTATGGGTGCGGAACTTATGCGCCTCATCCACTAATACCAAATCATACTCATCTGCATTCCAGTAGTCAAAATTATTCTCGTCAAGAACCTTGTTTAAACTACCATTACTAACAAAACGAGTGTATTTATCAATACCAAAGTCCTTAAAGGTCTGTTTCCAGTTCTGTTCTACTGCAGGAGGATACACCACCAGAATCTTGGTGTTCTCATAGCCATTATCAATACAGAACTGCTTAGCTATCATGGTTGCAATGACCGTCTTGCCCAAACCTACTACATCTGCCAGGAAGAAACCATCATACTTGAGAAGCTTCTGGTATCCCTCTACAACGGCATCGCTTTGATATTCATATCTGGTATAACCTTCTGGCATAACAAAAGCATCCCCTGCATCTGTTGCAAGTACACGGTCTGCAAAATACTCCATCAGCATCTTGATATAAAGCTCATAAGGAGTAACATCGCCATTAAGATAAGTCTGCTGGATGGAACCGGCTTTAATATCTTCTGCCGTAATAGGGCATCCTTCAGCCTCTTGCCAAAGCTGTTCAAACTCATTTTTGGCAAACTGCACATCTTCGTAATCGGTCAGTCGTACGTTGAACTCATATTGCTTATCTTGGCTGATTCCCAAGCCGTTACCACTGAGGTTGCTGGAACCCGTAATTGCTGCCCCCAATGTATATTGGTTGTACTCTTCAGGATATAGCAGATACATCTTGGCATGAATTTTCTTGCTTGGATGTGCACGAAGTTCCAGTTTGCCGCTTATCAGATCCTCAATCAATTGAAAGATGCCTTCTTCTACACTGCTTGAGTAAGGTGAAGATTCTATATCACTGCGCAGTTGAGAGAGATAATCTTGCTTGACCTCCTCTTCCGCTCCAAAGAACATCTGTCCCTTGTTGTGTGCATTGGCTATATATTTATCTACATCAATACCAATAAGTATGCGCACTTTGTCTATGCTGTTTAAAAAAGGGCGCAAAGTGAAGTAACCTGAAGCACGAAGAAATCCGACAACAGAGTCTAGACACTTGATACTTGGGTTATATGCAAGCAATCCCTCAAATTCCTTTATAAGGGTATTGCCGTTTTTATTGGTAAAAAATTGTTTTGCCATCTTATTTTATGTCACTTACTATTTATTAAATTTCCCTTATCCTTTCAGCTGCTGCAACTGACTCTCCGACAGCCCTGTTATTTTTATCACCGTGGCTGTATCCATACCATTCGCCAGCATCTTCCTGGCTATTTCAAGGCTACGCTGGGTCATCCCCCTCTCCATTCCTTCAGCCAAGCCCTTCTCCATTCCTTCAGCCAAGCCCTTTTCCATTCCTTCAGCCAGACCTTCTTCTTTTCCTTCTCTCTTAGCGGTATCAATCGAATTCTTGATGTCGCGATATGCCATCTTGCTGGCTTCGTACTCTCGCTGCTCCTGCGGAGTAAAACTTGCAATCTCGGCTTCTTCGAAGAGGCGGTCGAAGACCTTGTCGCATAAGGCCTTAGGACGCTGGGTGAGCTTGTAGAGATTCTTCAAGGCATAGAGCCACTTGTCGTAGAGCGTTTCCAATTCGTCAAGCGACTTGTTGAACTTGGCGATTTCCACGTAGATAAACTCCAGCTTATCGTAGAAAATCTTGTGCGTAGCTGTATCGCATAGCTGTACATGATGGCGGATTTCCTCCTTATTGAAGGCTTCCTCGTTCATGTTGAAGTTAAGCAGAGCAATTGTGTAAACATGGTTGAGCTTGAAGTCCCATTCACTACCCTTAGGAGCCTGCTCACGGATAGGGAAGGTGGAATAGAACAGGGCACGGTCCTTGAAGTATGTCTGGTATGCATTCTGCATTTCCACGATAAACTTCTCGCCGTTTGCTCCTTCGCAATATACGTCGAAGATGGCCTTGCGGTCGGTATAGATATCGCCCACGTTCTCCGGATTCAGATACTTCACGTCCTTAACAACCTGTCTGCCATTAAACAAGCTGTTGAGGAAACAGATCAGCAGATCCTTGTTGGGAGCTGATCCGAAAATTCGCTTGAAACCGAAATCGGTCAACAAACTGATATATCTTTCTTCTACCTGCTTCATAATCCCTAAGTTATTAATGTTTCTTTTGATGAAGCAAAGGTACGATTTTCTTTTGAAACAAGCAAGAGTTTTTCCGAGAAAGTTGGAAAAAAGTTGGTTGATGCCCTCTCCTACTCCGAACCGCATAATTTATATGGCTATCTGATTTATTGACAAGATATAGATAAACTACGAAAAGAATCTTCTTGATGATGGCACATCAGGATTTGGCTCGGTTTGACTCAATTACTCAGTTTCTCAATTACTCAGTTTCTTTCTAGCCCCCCTACACCTGGAACTTGGTTACAAATTGAAAGTATATTTTTTATATTATATATTTTTATATATATAAATATATAATATACTATCTATACAGGAAGAAATATACGGGCAGAATAAAACTGAGTAATTGAGTAACTGAGTAATTGAGTACGATTTTAGAGGGGTACGGATAGAAGATTCATAATGACTTAAAGGCTTATTTAATAGTAGTTTAGGCTGGATTTCTATGTTTTTCAAACAACAACTCGATATTTCTCTCTTCTCTTTCTTACGAGTTAGGATTATTAACGTAGTTTCAATTTGAAAGCTGCTGAAAATCGGCCCTTATCACACCTTGAAATTTGGAGGTTCCAAAAAAAAGCCGTATCTTTGCACCGTCATTCAGAGATAAGGCGCCAATCGGATGAGTGACAAAAAACTGAATGAATAACCATTAAAAATTGAATTATTAACCCTTTAAAAACTGATTGATTATGGGACAAGGAACTAGTAAGTATCGTAAGATTATGCGTACCCCTCAGACGGGTGAGAACGCTGGTAAGAAGCTCTGGTATGCTACTGCCGTGAGCGACCGTGAGATGAGTTTCGAGGATTTCGTGACTCATATCTCTGAGCACAACTCTCCATACAGCCGTGGTACCATTCACGGTGTGCTGATGGATACTTTGGATTGCCTGAAGCATCTGATTCTGGATGGCAAGAGCGTCCGTTTCTCTGACCTTGGATTGTTCTCCATCGGTATGACCTCACGTGGCGAGGTGAGCAAGGAGAAGGTGACGGCAGCTAGCGTGCTGGGCGTGCATCTTATTGTAAGAAACACAAAATCATGGAGCAACGCCGAGCTGAAGAAGCTCACCAAGATCGTGGCATACGATGACTATACCACCGGGGCTGAGAATGACGGCGGAACCGAGAACACGCCGAGCGGAGGCAACACCAACCAGGGCGCTGGCGGCGAGACCAACAAGGACAACGGCGGAACATCGCAGGGTGGCGGTGGTACCAGCCAGGGCACTGGCGGCGGAACCGACAGCGGAACTGACGGCGGCGGCGACAACGTAAATTTTTAAATCTAGGTTGATGCGGATTGCAAATCCGCAGAGCCAAAATAGGTTAGGACGTTTTTTAACGGCGGATTGCAAATCCGCCGAAACGCCTAACGGAATTAATCACTAATCACTAAAAAAAACTGCGTATGAAGAAAGAAACTTGGAAAACTGTATTTCAGATAGTACTATCTATCTTGACTGCCATTGCCGCCTCTCTGGGCGTGACGAGTTGCATGTCGTAGAACATCACGAACACTAACAAGAAGTGCCGGCAAGTTAAATCTTGTCGGCACTTTTCTATTCTTATATCATCCACACTAGGGGGCCATAATTTTCACTCTATTCAAAGGTACCAAGGAGCTTGGTACCTTTGTTGCTTTATCTTGGTACCTTTCACCCTAATCAGGAATAGGGATTTCCCCCTTCTACTTTAGGGAATCCTTCTCGTTTCTTTTCGAAAGAAAGTAGTACTTTTGCAGGCGTAAACAAGATAATGACCGAGCACTCTTTTTAAAAGGGGCTCAAGATTATAACTTTCAAAAACAGTATCGCTTATGAAAAGAAATGAAGTAATGGCACTCATCGTTACAACCATATTGATGTTTGCCGTATGCCTCTCGGCTTCAGCTAAAGGAAAAAGAAACGTGGAGCGGGGAATGACCAAGCAGGAAGTGATTGCCATTCTCGGAGAACCTAAGCTCACCAGTTTCGACATGTATGGGGACAAATGGGAATATGCTAAATATAATAATCTGTTTGGAGATTCCAAGTACATCACGGTCTTCTTCGACAGAAACGGAAAGGTTGTGCAGTACGATACAAGAATCATAGAACCCAACAGCCAAACATCGAATGTACAGCAGCCACAACACCCTACCCCACCCCTCTACGATGGAAGATGTGATCCCGATGGCAGAATGGATTACTGCTACAGCCTCGATGATGCTTCCTTCTCCAAACTATATAATAAGGTGAAGAAAGCAAGCTTCGACGACTACAAGTTCGACCTGATAGAAGTGGCAAGCCTCGGCTGCTATTATTCCTGCGCCCAGGTGGTCCGCATCATGAAGATATTCCCTTTCGACGACGAACAGCTGAAAGCGCTCAAAATGATGGCGCCACATATCGTGGATCTTCAGAATACAGGCCTCATCTATAAAGTATTCAGCTTTGAAAGCGAAAAGGATAAGGCTGAGGGAATCATCAGAAATAGCAGATAACCACAGAATCAAAGAGGGGGTGTGATAAGACCATAACATACAAAATTTCGGGGGAATCGGATATTTCACCTTATTTTTTTTTCGGGGGAATCGGATATTTCACCTTATTTTTTTTCGGGGGAATCGGATATTTCGCCATAAAAAATTTCTGGGGAATCGAATATTCTTCATTTATCTCTCTCTCATTTTCAGATATTTTTCGTATCTTTGCACCGAAATAAAGAAAAGAAATATGGAACGAAGAATATTTAAACGCAAAATATACGACAAGATTCTCAAATGGAAAGAAGAGAATCATGGCAAGACAGCCCTTCTGATAGAAGGCGCTCGCCGTGTGGGAAAATCAACAATTGTTGAAGAATTTGCCCGCAAGGAATACCAGTCATGCATTATCATCGACTTCAACAAAGCAAGAAAAGAGGTGAAAGAACTATTTGAAGACTTGATGGACCTAGACTTACTCTTCCTCAAATTACAGCAAATGTATCATGTGGAATTAATTGACAGAAATTCTGTTATCATCTTTGATGAAGTACAACAATGCCCACTTGCACGACAAGCTATTAAGTATCTTGTGCAAGATGGTCGTTACGACTATATTGAGACAGGCTCACTGATTAGCGTGAAAAAGAACACCAAGGACATTACCATTCCAAGCGAAGAAGACAGAATAGAAATGTATCCCTTGGATTATGAGGAGTTCAGATGGGCTATCGGCGACAAAACCTCTATAAATATTCTAGCTAAGTTTTGGGAAAAGAAGCTTTCTTTGGAAGGTGCTCACCGAGAAGCTATCAAAAACTTACGCCTCTATATGTTAGTTGGCGGAATGCCACAAGCCATCAATACCTATCTAGACACCAACAATCTGAGTAAGGTAGATGAAACGAAACGTAAAATCATCAAACTCTACGAGGATGATTTACTAAAGATAGACCCTTCAGGGCGAGCATCCAAAATGTTCTTATCCATACCAGCAGCACTCAGTCGTAACGCATCACGCTACGTTCCTTCTTCTATAATCGGCGAAACAAACGAGGGAAAAATGATAGAACTGCTCAAGACATTGGAAGACAGTAAGATTATCAATATGGCATATCACGTAGATGATCCTAACGTTGGAATGCCGTTGAGCACAAACTTTGATAAGTTCAAAATGTTTGTTGCAGACACCGGTTTGTTTATTACCCTTGCATTCTGGGACAAGTCGTATACTGAAAATATTATCTACACAAAGCTGCTAAACGACAAGTTAGCAGCCAACTTAGGATACGTATATGAGAATCTTGCAGCTCAAATGCTTACAGCTTCAGGGAACAGGCTTTTTTACCACACATGGAAAAAGGATGAAAAGCATTACTATGAGATAGATTTTCTCATATCACATGGCAATAAGCTATGTCCAATCGAAGTAAAATCTTCCAGTCACAAGACTCACGCCTCACTCGATAATTTCTGTGAGAAATATTCGAAGGTTGTAGCGCAACGCTATTTGATCTACAATAAGGATTTACAAAAAGATGGTAACACATTGTTGGTACCTTTTTATATGATACCATTCATCTAAGAAAATAAAGTCCGTGGGCATTCTTTTGCTCACGGATTTTTCTTTTCCCCTCCCTTTCCATTTTTTCACAAAAATCACAAGGATTGTTAAAATTGAAACTTTATGCTAAACTTTTCCGTCTAAATGCAATCAGATTAATATCTTTCTGAAATAAATAAAACGGGATAAAAAGAAAATAGAAGAAGATTATGAACGGAAAAGTAAAAAACACAATGGCTGCTTTGCTTCTTGTAGCGGCACCATTGGCTACGCAGGCAAAACAATGGTCGCTGAAAGACTGTATCGACTATGCGCTTGCCAACAACATTTCTCTTCAGAAGACGCAACTCACCAAGGCAAGCGCCCAAGAAGATTATCTACAGTCGAAAGCGGCATTGCTTCCTTCGCTCAGCGCCAGCACCAACCAAAGCGTGAACTATACGCCGTGGGTGGCTAGCGGAATCAGCGGAGACGGTTTCTCGAGAGCAAGCATCGACAAGGTGTATTACAACGGAAACTACTCCGTGATGGGTAACTATACCATCTGGAATGGAAACAAGAACCATAATCAGGTAAAACTGAACCAGCTCTCTGCCGAGGCTGCACAGCTCGATTCGGCTACCCAGGCCATCAAGCTGCAGGAACAGATTGCGCAGCTCTACGTGCAGATTCTCTACTCTACAGAGGCTATCCAGGTGAACAAGGAGAGCTATCTCTCGAGCCAGCAGAACGAAGAGCGAGGCAAGGAGATGGTGAAGATTGGAAAGATGAGTCAGGCTGACCTGGCACAGCTCACCGCTCAGAGAGCTCAGGATGAATTCAACATCGTGCAGGCTGAAAGCAATGTGAAGAACTACAAGCGACAGTTGAAGGAACTGCTTCAGATTACAATCGATGAAGCGTTCGACATCGAGATTCCGAATACCACCGATGAGATGGCACTCGTGGCTGTTCCGGCAATGAACGGAGTCTATGCTGCGGCTCTCGATAATCGTCCGGAGTTCAAGACCTTCCAAAACCAGTTGGCTCAGAACGACTTGAACATCAAGATTGCGAAGGCGGGCAAGCTGCCTACCATCAGCGCTAACGCAGGTATTTCTACCAGCAATACTTCCATGAACAACAATGGTCTTGCCAAGCAGTTGAAGACCAACTTCAGCGTTGGAGGCGGCGTAGGAGTGAGCATTCCGCTGTTTGAAAACCGTTCTACCAAGACTCAGGTGAACAAGGCGTTGATTGAGCGCGAAAGCATCCAGCTCGACCTGAAGAACCAGCAGACTCAGCTCTACTCTACCATCGAGAATTACTGGTTGCAGGCTACCACCAACCAGAGCCAGTTTAAGGCGGCAAAGGTTAGCAGCGAGAGTGCCCAGACCAGTTACAATCTGCTGAGCGAGCAGTTTAAGCTGGGATTGAAGAATATCGTTGAGCTCAGAACAGGAAAGGATAACCTGCTCAAGGCGAAGCAGAACGAGCTTCAGGCGAAATACCTCGCCATCCTCAATATCAATATGTTGAAATTCTATAAGGAGGGGCATATTTAATTCCCCTCCCCACCCCATTATTTCGAATTAAATTAATCTGATTATAAAAAATGAAAAAGTTGAGAATTAGCAAAATCTGGATTGCTGTCGTGGTGATAGTAATCGTTGCCGTGGCGGCATGGGCGATGTCGGGCGGAAAAAAGGAGGAAGATATTAACTTCAAGGAGGAAAAGGTGGCGCTGAAAACCTTGCAGAACAGCGTAACCGCTACAGGTACCATCGAGGCGGTGACCTCTGTAACCGTGGGTACACAGGTGAGCGGTATTGTCAACAAACTCTATGTGGACTACAACTCCCAGGTAAAGAAGGGACAAGTCATCGCAGAACTCGACAAGACCAATCTCTTGAGCGAACTGAATACTGCGAAGGCAAACCTAGCCAGCGCACAGAGCAGTCTGAACTATCAGGCAGCCAATATGGAGCGCTACAAAACCCTTTACAAAAAAGGACTTGTCAGCGCCGATGAATACGAGAATGCCCTTCTCACCTATCGCCAGGCTAAGGAGCAGGTTGCCTCTTCCAAGGAAAACGTACAGAGAGCGCAAACCAACCTCGGCTACGCCACCATCACCTCTCCTATCGACGGAACCGTGATTTCGAAGAGCGTAGAGGAAGGTCAGACCGTAGCGGCCAGCTTCAACACCCCAGAACTCTTCACCATCGCAAAGGATTTGACCAATATGCAGGTAGTTGCCAATGTTGACGAGGCTGATATCGGCGGTGTAAAGGAAGGCGACCGAGTAACCTTCACCGTAGATGCCTATCCGGATGATACCTTCGAGGGAACCGTGAAGCAGGTGCGTCTGGAAGCTACAACTACCAATAACGTAGTAACTTACGAGGTAGTAATCTCTGCTCCAAATGCAGATCTGAAGCTGAAACCGGGTCTTACAGCCAACGTTACCATTTACACCCAGGAGCGCAGCGGCGTGCTCGCCGTAGCCAACAAGGCTCTCCGCTTTACCCCTACCAAGGAAACCGTGGGCAAGGATATGAAGATTGTGGATTGCAAGGGAAAGAACAAGGTTTGGACATTGAATGGCAACACCCTCACCGCTCATCCTGTAACCATCGGTCAGAGTGATGGAATCAATACAGAAATCACCAAGGGATTGAAGCAGGGCGATAAGATTGTTACGGAAATCGTGGTGAATGTTCCGGAAGAAGAGGATGCTCCACAGCAGAGTCAGGGACTGATCAGCGGTCCGGGTCCTAGAGGAAAGAAGAAGTAAGGGGAGAAGTAAAAAAGAATCATTATGTCTGAAACATCAAATAACAACGAGAACAAGAAGGTGGTGATAGAGCTCGACAACGTGCGTCGCGACTTTCTTGTGGGTGATGAAACCGTCCACGCCCTGAAAGGCGTAAGCTTCAAGATCTACGAGGGCGAGTTCGTTACCATCATGGGTAAGTCGGGTTCCGGCAAATCCACCCTGCTCAACCAGCTGGGCTGCCTCGACACCCCTTCCAAGGGCGAATATTACCTGGATGGCGTGAGCGTGCGCAAGATGAGCCGCAACGACAGAGCCATCCTGCGCAACCGCAAGATTGGCTTCATCTTCCAGAACTACAATCTCCTGCCGAAGACCACGAGCGTAGAGAATGTAGAGCTGCCGCTGATGTACAATCCTGCCATCAATGCAGAAGAACGGAAGCAGCGTGCCATCGAAGCTCTGAAGGCTGTAGGACTGGGCGAAAGACTCTACCATAAGAGCAATCAGATGTCGGGTGGACAGATGCAGCGTGTAGCCATCGCCCGAGCACTGGTGAACAATCCTGCCGTGATTCTCGCCGACGAGGCAACGGGTAACCTGGACACGAGAACCAGTTTCGAGATTCTTGTCCTTTTCCAGAAACTCTACGCTGAGGGCAGAACCATCATCTTCGTAACCCACAACCCGGATATCGCCAAGTATTCCAGCCGCAACATCGAATTGCGCGACGGACACATCATCAGCGATACCTATAATGACCACATCCTTTCGGCAGCAGAAGGCCTTGCCGCCCTGCCAGCCAATACGGACGAATAACAGTATAGAATATGAATTATCAGAATCTTTTTAAGATTGCCATCCGGGCGATAGCAGCCAACAAGATGCGCTCCTTCCTCACAGCCCTGGGCATCATCATCGGTATTGCAGCCGTGATTACGATGCTTGCCATCGGACAGGGAAGTAAGGCGAGCATCAAGGCGAACATCGCCGAGATGGGTAGTAATATGATTATGATTTCGCCGGGTGCCGACATGAGAGGCGGTGTGCGACAGGATGCTTCCTCGATGGAGACCCTGAAGCAGGCAGACTACCAGAGCATCAAGGAGGATTGTAATTACATCAGTGCCATTTCGCCTACCGTAAACAGTTCGGGACAGTGGATCTACGGCAACAACAATACGCAGAGTTCCATCTATGGCGTGAACCAGGACTACCTGAGCATCCGCCAGCTGAAGGTGGCAGATGGAGAAATGTTTACTGATACCGACATCAAGGCAGCAGCCAAGGTCTGCATCCTGGGTCAGACCGTAGTGGATTATCTCTTCCCTGACGGCAGCGACCCGATCGGCAAGGTAGTACGTTTCAACAGCATCCCTTTCCGTGTGGTAGGTGTGCTCCAGAAGAAGGGTTACAACTCCATGGGAATGGACCAGGATGACCTCGTGCTCGCCCCATACACCACCGTGATGAAGCGAATCCTGGCACAGACCTATCTGGGCGGAATCGTATGTTCTGCCATTACTGAGGAAGCATCCCAGCCGGCTCAGGATCAGATTTCGGAAATCCTCCGCCGCAACCACAAGCTGAAAGACGCTACTGCCACCACCGAGGCTGATGAGGATGATTTCAACATCCGTTCGCAGGAGGAAATCTCCAGCATGATGAATTCCACCATGTCCACCATCACCATTCTTCTGGGCAGTGTAGCAGGAATCTCCCTGCTGGTGGGCGGTATTGGAATCATGAACATCATGTACGTTTCCGTAACCGAGCGAACCCGTGAAATCGGTCTTCGAATGAGTGTGGGAGCCAGAGGAATTGACATTCTGAACCAGTTCCTCATCGAGGCGATTCTGCTCTCTGTAACGGGTGGAATCATCGGAGTGATATTGGGAGTGAGTCTGTCGCTGAGTCTGAATGCCTTCCTGCACATAGCCACTCAGATAGAGCCTTGGAGCATCATCATGAGTTTCGCCGTCTGTACCTTTACGGGTGTGTTCTTCGGATGGTATCCGGCAAAGAAGGCAGCAAGACTCGACCCTATCGAGGCAATCAGGTACGAGTAAACTTCTCTAACTTCAGAATATATGAAGCAATCCGTGGGCAATCGCAGAGATTTGTCCACGGATTTTTGTATTCAGACAAAATATCTCGCAGAAAAACTTCACTATTCGGAAAATAATTTGTAACTTAGCGGCGTGAAACGTAAAAACAAGTGAGATTATGGCAGAAATCGTAAATAAATATCCTGTAGGAATACAGACTTTTGAAAAGATTAGAGAAAAGAATTATCTCTATATTGATAAAACGAAATATATCGTCGATTTCCGGAAAAAGGAAATGAATTATGTCTTTCTGAGTCGTCCTAGACGATTCGGCAAGTCGCTCTTTGCCTCTACGCTTCAGGCTTATTTCGAGGGCAGGAAGGAACTTTTCGAAGGATTAGCCATCGCCGACTACGAGAAAGAATGGGTGAAACATCCTGTGCTCCATTTCGACATGAGCGGTGCCAAGCATTTTGATGCAGAGCGTCTGGAAGATTATCTCGATATGCAATTGACTCCTTACGAAGATTTATACGGCAAGGACAAAAGAGAGAAATACCCTAACAACAGATTGGAAGGTATTGTAAAGCGAGCTTTCCAGAAGACAGGACAGAACGTGGTTGTCATCATCGACGAATATGATGCCCCATTGCTTGATGTAGTTCACGAGAAAGACAATCTGAGCCACCTCCGCCTTATCATGCAGAATTTCTACAGTCCACTGAAGAAGCTCGACCCCTATCTGGAATTTACGTTCATCACAGGCATTACCAAGTTCTCACAGCTCAGCATCTTCAGCGAACTCAACAACCTCGACAACATCAGCATGCTCGACCAATATTCTGCCATCTGCGGTATCAGCAAGACTGAACTCACTACCGCAATGAAACCGGATGTGGAAGGTTTGGGAAGAGCGCTCGGTCTGACATACGAACAATGCCTGGAAGAATTGCGACAGTATTACGACGGCTACCATTTCAGCGAACATGCAGAAGATGTTTTCAATCCGTTCAGCCTGATCAGGGCTATGAACAGTCAGAAGATAGATTCCTACTGGTTTGGATCGGGAACACCAACATATCTGATCAAAACCCTGCAGAAACATCACGTTAACGTGATGGACATTGAGAGAAAGGGGGCAAGCGTTGACGACTTCGATGTTTCGCCAGAGCAGGTAACCTCAGCCCTGCCATTGCTCTATCAGAGCGGCTATCTTACCATCAAGAAATACAGTCCTTTCACCAAGAGTTACAGATTGGGCTACCCAAACCAGGAAGTCAAAATCGGAATGCTCAAGAGTCTGGCTCCCAACTATCTGTCACCCGTATCCATCGACAACAACGGACTGGTGAATGAATTTGTAGAAATGCTTTACGAAGATGATCTAGAGGGCGCCATGGTTCGGCTGAAGGCCTACCTTTCCAGCATCTCCAACCGACTGTCGAACAAGAACGAAAGAGATTTTCAGACGGTCTTCTATCTAATTTTCAATCTGATGGGTGCTCTTATCAAGGTAGAAGAAGACAGTGCCATTGGTCGTGCAGACGCTGTATTGCAAATGCCTACCGCCGTATATGTATTCGAACTGAAATACGATGGTTCGGCAGAGGATGCCATCAAACAGATAGACGACAAAGGCTATCTGATTCCTTATTCAGCTGAAGGCAAGCGACTGATAAAAGTGGGAGTCAACTATGACAGCACCCAGCGAACCATCGGTGACTGGATTATCAAGGAAGAATAAGTAAACATTGCATAAAGGTTCTTCCTCATAGTTCCGAAGATAAACAAATCCGTGGGCAATCGAAGAGATTTGTCCACGGATTTTTGTATCTATTTACGGCAAGTTCTCAATATAAATGTTAAAAAAGAGAGGTTGCAGTAAAAAAAATGCAGATAAATTTGCAAAAATTCAGGATTTTCCCTATCTTTGCAAATGTCTAGGAACTGCTGAGAGCCCTCCATGGGAGGGCGGAGACAGGAAAAGACATATATACATAAAGGCGTTACTGAACGTTTTGTATTTGACGATGTGAGAACTTCGCAACTTCAAACAAATTGTCAAAGTCAAAGCAACGGGGACGTCCCAAGGGTGTATTGTATATAGCCGGCACTGGCGTCGGGCGAGTCGTCGCCCGATTCCATGTAGGGGTGAACTATACATATAAGCATCGGCGTGGGGCTTTCAGCGTTGTTCGTTTCGACAATTTGGGTATTGCGAAGACCTTCACATCGTGGAACGAACGACAGAGCTGGCTCCACGTTTTTTTGTATATATAGGTCAGAAAACAATTAATCCAGAGTCCATGGTTGGAGTCCCTGTTCTCGCTTTAACTAAAAAGAACTTATGAGAAAAGCATTATATATAATAATGTGTATGTTTGCCTTTTCGGCAAACAGTCGGGCTGCGTTTTATGATGAAGCAATATTGAATGGTGTGAAATACCGTGTCATCTCTGATTCTACGGCAGAGGCAAGCATCGCAAAAGCGCAGGAATCCATCACCATTTTATCTTATGCAAAAATCAAAGGTCATACTTACAAAGTTGTTACCTTCAAAAACTCTGATCTGAAATATAAAAAGATTGAGACTATTACCTCCATCACTTTACCCAATACTATCAAGGAAATCAGTTTTTATGCCCTATGCTATACGGGAATATCTTCTATAATCATTCCCAATTCGGTGGAAGAAATCGGAGACAAGGCCTTCAGCAATTGCAGAAAATTAAAATCAATTATCATTCCTTCTTCAGTGAAAAAGATAGGAATTGATGTTTTTTATAATTGCACGTCACTGAAAGAAGTCAAGATTCCGAATTCTGTCAAGGAAATGGGAGCTGGATGTTTTTCGTGTTGCTTCAATATAAACAAGATAACGCTTCCAGACCAGAAACCTATCATGCCAACAGAAGGTAAATACGGAAGCAATAGGGCTTCGGCAAAAGGTTTGGGAATCAACTATAATGTAGTGACAGAAATCAGAAGCATCAGTTCTGACAGATGTCCATTCTGGGTTATTGAAGATATTAACAACGATAATTATACGGTTAATGCAAGTTCCGTGTTCTTTAATAAAATTCTCAAACCTATGCAGAACTCTTTCAGCTTTTTCGCCAACGATAAGATCTATGCCGAAATCAACAAATGGCAGAAGAAGAAGGAATACGAGACCACAACACAGTGGCGCACACGAGTAACAGAAGAGACCCGAAAGGCAAAAGTACAGTCTAGTCTTGAAAATCTGAAGAAGGAATACATCAAGGAACGCACAAGCAAAGGCATCAAAGCCTTGATAGGTACATACGACGCAGACTACTCTACTTTCCCTGTCTATATGGCAGGACTGGATACAGTCTATGTAAAGGTTCCACAAACCCAGGCTCCAGCTTTCAAGTATCATTGGACGGAAGTGAGACTCTATCCAGAATATGGCGTAGTGAACGACCAGCTGGCATTGCTCTCCTGCTTATTCAGGCTGAATGGCAATACATACCAGACGCTGAAAAGCTATGCAGGCGACAACTCCAATGACAAAGCCAACGAGCTGATAGCCAATCTTTCACCTCTGGATATTGACTTCAGTGCTGGACAAGACAAAAAGCCTGCAAACCAAGATGCAGGAAGCCTGGCAGCTTCTACCCCAACCCTCAAGATAGACAATGCCATCGACAAGAACATCCCGGTAAACCCTACCACCAACAAGAACACCTTCGTGGTGATTATCGGTAACGAGGACTACCAGCGGGTAAGCAAGGTAAGCTATGCACTCAATGATGCAAGCACCTTCGCCAGTTACTGCCAGAAGACATTGGGCATTCCACAGCAAAACATCCGCAGTTATCGCAATGCTACCTACGGAACAATGCTCTCCGCCCTGGATGACATCAAAGGTATTGCCAGCGCTTATCACGGCAACCTGGACGTAGTCTTCTACTATGCAGGTCACGGCATTCCTAGCGAAACCGACAAGAGTGCCTATCTGCTGCCAGTAGATGCTGACGGCATGAGAACAGAAGTATGCCTCAGCACCAAACGACTCTACCAGACGCTGGGAGAACTGAACGCCCAGAATGTTGTGGTATTCATGGATGCCTGCTTCAGCGGAGCACAGCGAGGAGAAGGTATGCTGGCTTCGGCTCGTGGCGTAGCCCTCAAGGTTAAGGCAGACGTGCCACAGGGCAACACCGTGGTTTTCAGCGCAGCCACTGGCGAAGAGACCGCCTTTCCATACAAGGAGAAAGGTCACGGAATGTTCACCTACTTCCTCTTGAAGAAACTACAGGAATCAAAGGGAGAAGCTACACTCGGCGAACTTGGCGAATACGTGAGCGAAGAGGTGGCCAAGCAATCCATCGTCATCAATCACAAGAGCCAGACACCTACCATCATCAGCTCTGATGCCATGAGCAGCTGGAAAGAAATCAAACTAAAGAAATAATGAACTAAAGAATTATGAACATGAAGAAACAACAATCCCATCTTAGAAGCTACGATACATTCAAACGATGTATCGTAACATGCTTTGCCCTGTTCCTGACCATCACCCTGCATGCGCAGTCATTCTCACTGCCCTGCAAGAAATATCCTGCAACTGTGCCTTTCAAGACTGAAGCCGGTGTAGATAGATATTGGCACGTAACCAGCGTCAAGTGTCTGGGTGCAGCCAATGGCGGCTATAAATTCCGCATTTCAGGCATGGCAAAGAAAACAAGCCGCAAGCAGAATGTAGATTTATACTACATCATGCCGGGCAACAAGCTTCGTGTAGCCGGTGCCTACTTCTTCCCTGCCATCACAGAAGGAAGCCCTTTCAGCTTCACCATCGACTCAGCATTCAGAGGTTATGCGCCAGCCAAGTTTAACGGCTTCTTCATCTTGAACAAATTTCTTGCTGCAGAGTTGAAGAAAGAACAAGAGGAAGCTGCAGAAGAGGAGGAGCAGGAAGTAGCGGAGAACGTAACGGCAGAGGCAACACAGGATGAGGATGAGGAATCTTCTGGTATCACTCCAGTCACAACGATTTCGCCTGAAAGGGGAAATGCCAGTCAGACTATCGTTGCCGCCCGAAGACCATACTCTATTACCAAAACCAGTCCATCCTGCAGCTACGCATGGCCAGGACTAAGCATCAAGTCGGTCACCATCAACGAAAATGCAACCATCTTGAACATGCAGTTCAATAACCGTCTCTACCATGAAGGATGGATCAACATCAACGGCAACGCCTACCTCACAGTGCCTGGTACCAACATTAAAGCTCGCCTTAAGGGAGCAAATGGGGTAAGCACCAGTCCAGGAAGAACCAACATCACCTATAGTGAAGTAAGAAGCTTCACCCTGATTTTCGAATCACTTCCAGAGAGCACTACTACCTTCAACTTCTATGAATCTCCTTCGAGCAGATGGAAGATTGAAGGTGTCAGAGTGAAGTAATATTTACCTAGAATAGAAAACGCAAATGTCTTATAATAACAACAATATAAACAATTAAACATTAAAATTATGAGTTTAGTAAATTGTCCAAACTGCGGCAAGCCTGTCAGCGACGCCGCCCCTAAGTGCCCTAGCTGTGGTACAGAGTTGAAGAACGCTCCTGCAAAGCAAGCCTTCTGCAAGCATTGTGGATCACCTATCACACCAGGTTCTGCCTTTTGTCCTTCTTGCGGAAAAAGCCAGAGTGCAGCTCCTGCACAGACTGGCTACCAGCAGCCTGCCCAGCAGCCTCAACCACAAAACTGGCAGCAGCCACAGGCAGCACAGGCCAACAACACTGCGCAAACCACAAATACTACAGTAGTGGTTCAAGGTTCACGCTCCAACGGCTTAGGCACAGCAGGATTCGTCTTCGCTCTCCTGGCGCTGTTTGTCTGCTGGGTGCCAGTACTCGACATCATCGTATGGTTCCTGGGAGCTTTGTTCTCTTTCATCGGACTCTTCAAAGCTCCTAGAGGCTTAGCTATCGTAGGCTTTATTATTTCATTCATCGGAATCATCATCCTGATAACAGTTGTTGGTTCTGTATTTGCATTCCTGAAATAGTCATACCTATGAGATATTGTAGTAATTGCGGTGCGCCCTTAGATGAGGACGCACTGTTTTGTCCAGACTGTGGCACCAAGGCGGAAATTCCGCCTTTGCCACAACAGCCTCCCCTGCAGGACGTTGATTCATCTTCCCCAGCTCCCGTAGTAGAGAATGAAGCACAGCAGCAATTGGATTATAATGAAAATATCCAGCAGCTTGACAATGACGTGGAAGTTGAGACAGACGCTCACAAGCAGTATTATATCTGTGGAGCCATTGCCGCTGTCATCATTGCCGCACTCATCGGTGGCTGGTTTTACTTCCATAAGCCATCCGGCGACAGCCTCCTCGGCCTACAGAAGCCAAAGTGGGAAAAATTTGTCCACATGAAGGAAAAGGAGACAGCCTTCTTCCAGTCGCCAGACCCTAACAGTCCTCGCCTGATGCAAGCATGCAACTCTGAAGGATGCGGAATCGACTATCAGTATTTATGGACTGGTGACAAGCCTAATGATGGATATAAAGAACTCGAAAACTTCAAGTATGAGGATGCAACTTCTGTATTCCCTGTCGTTGAGGAGCAGGACGGTTGGTATAAGGTTCAGATAACAGGTTTGGGAGATGTACGCGAAGCATACGTAGAGAAAGCGCAATGCGAAGAGGTGAAACCAGAGCCTATCACACAGGAAATACTCAGCAACATCAGTTCCGACTACAACCTGCAGGAGAAAGGCAAAAACAAGAATCTCTGCTTTGCCCTCAATACGGAGGAAGAAATCGCACGTCTGAGAGTAGGTGAACTGCTGGATGGCAACTGTCTGGCTTTTCCTTTTGCATACGAAGCTACTGCGGAAGAGAGTGACACCACAGCCACATCTTATTTCGAAGTATCCGATTACACAAGCGATGATGGCAGCAAGTCATACTCTTTCAGCATTTATTACAACCCTAGCCGTATTGTTGCCAAGGATGATTACAAGACGTTCGATACCAAGTCGCTCACAGAGGAGGAAATGACCGACATCGTAACCAAGGTGACAAGCATTAAGCAGAAGCTCGACTGGATTACCTATGAGTATTACTTCCCATCGGTATCAACCGAACACCTCTTCTCTTTCCGTGTTTTCGATGAACCAAGCAATGAAGAAACTTCCTCTGCTACGGAAGAAAAGAAAGTGACCGACTACAAGGTGGAAAACAAAACCCTGCTGGCACTCGTTGATGGCAGTTGGGTTACAACCGGCTTCACCACAGAAGGTACTTTCGAATTGTATCGGATGGAGGATTTGGATGGTGACGGAAATCAGGAAATCATACTTCAGGATTACGAGGGCAACTATATAGAGAATCCATTCATCATCTATTATGACAAGAACACTGACACATTCATCAAGACTGATGGTCTGGAGCTGGAAACACCTCCTACCATAGAAATAGCGGCAGATGGACAGAAGCTGTTGGTACAGAACGAAGGACTGCAAACCATCAAGTATTCTTATGCAAATGGTGTGGCCACGAAAGTAAGCGACAAGATGAAAACGATTGGCAAGGTTCGAAAAACGTTGAAAATGGAAGATGTCTATCCAGGGGAAGACGACTACGGGGAACGTAATATGACATTTGACTTCGACGGAGACGGCGAAGATGAAAACGTGACGTTCTATCGTGGTCAAAGTCATGCAGACGGATATGGTCGCTATATGACTATCCTTTTCATAAAATGGGCTGATGGAAGAGAAATCGGGCAGCAGGACGATTATATCATTTCTGCTACAACCTTCAGATTTCTTGAGCATCAGACTAACGGAATGCCTGATATCATAGCAGACAACCAACTAAGGAAATGGAACGGTTCGAACTATGAGAGCCAAGAATAAATGATATCATAAGTACCTCGTCGTAGCAATATGACTGGATAATTTTTGATTAGTTTTTCTGAAAAACGTCTGTTTTATCAAAAGTTTATTGTATTTTTGCAGAAGAATTCAAGAAACTCAAGCTCAATTGAGTTCATCTGGATAAAATAGAAATAAACTTGAGATAAAACAGATAGAAAAGAAGAATGAATACAGAAATATTATCAGCAGATAAAGACCCGATGGGCGCAGCCATTCTCGACTTCCAGAAGCATGGGAAGGCAGCCCGACTGAGAGTGCTCTCTTCGATGTTCGAGGAAGACGAAATGCCAGTAACCCATCTCTTCAGAAGCATCCGGGAAATGCCGGTGCTGGAGCAGAAGGCCTTGCAGTTAGCCAAGGGACGGGTACTGGATATTGGTGCCGGAAGCGGTTGCCATACGCTCGAACTTCAGGAGAAGGGACTGGCAGTGAAGGCGATTGATATTTCGCCCTTGAGTTGCGAAGCGATGAAGCTGAGAGGGGTGAAGGATGCGGAATGCATCAATCTCTTCGATCCACATCTGAGCAGCGGAAATCATTCAGGAGTGAATCAGGAGAATCTTTCCGGAGAGAATCAGGAGCAGTTTGAAGGCGGGTTCGATACGATTCTCCTCCTGATGAACGGAACGGGAATTGCCGGAAAGATAGAGCATCTCCCTGCCCTCTTCCAGCGTCTGAAGGCGTTGCTGAATCCGGGCGGTCAGATTCTCATCGATTCCTCTGACCTGAAATACATCTACGAGAATGAGGATGGCAGTTTCGACATCAATCTGAACGGAGCCTATTACGGAGAGGTGGATTATCAGATGATCTACAAGGATGTAAAGGGCGACCGCTTCGACTGGCTCTACGTGGATTTCCCATTACTGAAATCCATCGCCGAAACCTGCGGCCTGCATGGCGAACTCGTGGCAGAAGGCGAACACTACGACTATCTGGCGAGAATCTTCTAAGCATTTAAAGACGATAAGATTTTTTACAGTATATAGAAAACAAAGGAGGGTGTGTCTTGGACTTTTAACACACCCTCCTTTGTTTTTTCTTTCTATCTGATCTTCAAACTTTCTATTTGATCGCCGAAATCGTAACATCCGAGAAATCGTTCATCAGGTCAAGAATCTCCAAGGTATGGAAATCCTTCTTCGCTTTCACTTCGATATTAGCCTCCAGGAATTCCTCCTTGGAGAATCGGCGCTCTTTCAGTTCGTAGGAATGCACATCCATTCCCTTCTGCTTGATCTGCTTGATAAATTCCTTCACGCTCTCACGAGACGGAGCAGAGAAATTCAGCTCGATGGTAGTGGTTCCCAACGGCGGAATCCAATAGTTCAACACTTCCAGTCCGAGCAGCACCATCACCGTGGTAAGAGCCGCCGCAACATACATGCCGGTTCCGCACGCCAGTCCGATGGCCGCCGTCACCCACAGACCAGCCGCCGTGGTCAATCCTCTCACCACATTCTTCTGGAAGATAATCGTACCGGCGCCCAGGAATCCGATGCCCGAAACCACCTGTGCCGCCACACGCGAGGAATCCTTCAGATCCACTCCGAATCCAAACTGCGAAACCACACAGAAAAGCGCACTTCCCAGGGCTACCAGGAAGTGGGTGCGGAAACCAGCCTCCTTGGCACGGTATTCTCGCTCTATTCCAATCGCTCCCCCCAGAACCAGCGCAAGCGAGAGGCGGATGGTAAGGTCTATATAGGTTGCATCCATAAAATATCCTTTCTTTTTAAATGATGAAATAAAAAGATGAAAAAGCACCACAAATGCTTCATTTTGATGTTGTCAATGCAAATATACAACTTTTATTCTGAAAAGCATCGTTTTTTAGTTATTTTTTCTCATCAGACAGAAAAAATAAAAAGGGGAAGCGCCAAAACGACACTTCCCCATGGATTGAATTAGTTATATAATCATCTATCTCGCGACAGGTTGACTATCAGATTTACTTATAGATTTCTACGTCATCTACTGCGATATAAGCAGGTGCATTATAACCATAATCTCCCTTCATATCGCCAGAAGCCTCATAGTTTACCTTCAAGCTGCTGATCTCACCAAGAGAAGAGAGATCTACATACTGCCAGTTCTTCAAAGAGTTTGTACCTTCCTGAACAGTGTATTTAACAGAACCTGTAGATGTAGTACCATCAGCCTTGAAACCTTCGAACACAACAGAGATTTGGGTAGAACTTGTAGCCTTTGCACAGTAGTCATTGCCATTAGCCATCACATTGAGGAAGTAAGTACCATTGGTAATCCAAAGGCCTTTCATGGTGTGAGCCTTACCATCCTTGAAGTCAAGAACAGGAGCATTATATCCATCTATTGAACCATAAATCATCAAGAAGTTGCTGCCAGAGTGAGCTGCAAGATCTGCAGGAATAGAAAGCTGTGTATTAGATGTACCTTCAGCAATGGTACTGTGATAGTTAGAAACAGCAGCACCGCCATTCCAATAAGCCCAAGACATACCATGACCATAATCTGCACCATTTATCTTTGAATGCAAAGAAGTTGTAGCATCAGTCCACTCATAAACTCCATTATCTTCAGTGAAACCCATACCACTCTCTCCATAGAGCTTCTTTCCACCATACTGAGCATTATCTATCAATGCATTCCAGTTACTACCCTCGAAAGTGATGGTCTCATACTTAGGAGTGTTGTCATCGTCGTCGTCACTACATGCTGTGAAGAAACTAGTGGCACACACAAGTGCCAACAAATAAAAATACTTTTTCATCATTGTTGTTTTGTTTATTACTAAAATTATCTTATTATTTATTATCTCTTTCTACTCTTGGCACTGATTGACTTTTGGAGATGCAGGTCCTCAGCCCCACTCACCTCTGTGGAAGTCTCACCTAGCCAACCACACATTTGATTCTGTGCGCTATACACTCTCACGAAGTCGATGTGGTCGAGCGCCACTGGCTTTCGATTCTTATCTACCGCCCAAGAGATATCGAAACTACATCCATCGATGTCGCTATTGCTCACATTGTCAACATATCCATACCGGAAGGCATCACAAACCCAATGGGTTCCATTGCCGCTGGTATCATGGCCATTTCGCGGCAAAAGGGTACCCTCGAAGCGTAATGGACTTGACAACCACAAGGGGAAATATTCCTGAGCATGGAAGGTATTGCGATTGATAACTCCACTCCTTCCCTGATTGTCTGTCCATGGAATATCATGCATGGCATCCTTGGTATAGGTTATCTCATAGTCATATACCACCTTGCCCACACTGTCAACATCAGCACTGCCGGAAAGTTCATACCAAGGATCGTCGGGCAAACCATTGCCATTCACATCCTGCGATACCATCACGATGCCAGGCTCGCTATTGTCCTTGAAAGCATTGCCCTTGATGTAAAGGTCTTTCTCACCTTTCACATTCGCTATAGAATGATCGAAATGAAAGGTGATGTAACCACCATAGGCACCCAGACTCACCAAACCGCCCTTGTCTCCACCGATGGCTTCTGTACATTTTCTTGCCATCGCCTTAGCATCGTCACCCTCCTCATATTGAGGCATCGTATTGACGAATTGTCCTGGAGCCGGCACATACTCATCCACCGCCAAGATATACTTGCTATACTTCTCGGCTGGTTGGCTCGAATCCGACGATGGCAACTGAGGTTTGCGATAAACAAACGCTGCCTCTGCCGGAATATCGCCCGTCCACACTCGCCAATCGAAGGTGCCATCCGCCTTGAAGTGAAACAACTCACCACTTGACACGTAATTCTTAGCATCCATCAGATAGAAATCTTTCTTCTGAGGATTGACGATGATGCCGTATGGCATTTCGATGGATTGTATCTCAGGAGCACTAGACAAGGAATGAGCAATTACCTTGTGTTGGCTGACATTCACGATGCCATACTCTATCGAATTCTTCTGTGAAGTCTCATTCCACTGCACACCTATATAATATAGTGAATCACCCACGATACACATGTTGGAGACCGGCACTTCCAGTTCACCTCCCTTTTCCATCTGCCCTGCAGCATTAGGCTTGAGCCAATACAATCGTGAAGGCACCTCCTTGTAGTCGCCTCGGGAACTCACCCATAGCTGCCCATACTTATCGGCACGACAGCGATGCAAGTTGATTGCCACATCAATCTTCCGCTCCTCCTTAAAGGTCTTGAGGTCGATGACGCTCACCGTACGATCGTAGTTGGGATTGCGATAACCGCCACTGTTGGCAACATACAGTTTGCCATGCACAACAGCCAATTCATCGGGCTGATAGCCCACCATCACCTTGTCCACTACCTTCATGGTCAGCGTGTCCACCTTATAAACAGCTCCCACTTCGGCATCCTGGCGCATATTCACAGGAGCCACATAGGCACTCACATAGGCAAATCCCCCATCAAAGGCAAGGTATCGACAGTTGGGGATGTCTATCTTCGCTACTTTTTTGCAAGTATAGGCATCTGCCACTTCCACCTTGTTGGAGCAGTTGATGACCATCCACAGTTTGGAGCCATATATCTTGATATCATTGCCAACATCACCCAGTTCCTTAATCTCGTTAGGATTGCGTTCAGAGTAGATGTTGCGATGATAAATGACGTTTTCACTATTATTACCCGACAAGTCCAGATAGTCGAGGGTAGCCTTGTTGCTGCCCATATTGCCCTGGTTGAGCAAGTAGAGTCCCATGACATCGCCCTTCTCTGCCTTACTGCCTGTATCCTCAGGCTCAGATGAGATGACGGTGTCGCTATCCCGACACGACTGCATACATAGAGTCAGAAAACAAAGCAAGGCTAAGAACCAAGACTTTGCCAGATTGGGTTGATGATATATCTTATCCTTCATTTTTTTCAAAAGTTATATTCCAATGTCAGCATATAATTGCGCTTCGGCATCGGATAGTTAAGTATCACGTCATAATCCTGACTGAAGATGTTGTTGACATCCAGTCTTGCCGACCATCTCCTGGCATGATAAACCACGCTCATATCGTGCGTATACCAGGGCAGGAGATGGTTGTAGAGGATGTTCTCTTGCTGCGAATAACGTTCACCGGAATAGATGAAGCTATACGCCAAGTCCAACTCTCGCCATGACAGGCCCAAGATAGCAGACCCACTGTGCCATGGGATATAAGGTATCTGGTCCTTATAATAAGAGGTATTGGGATCGGTCACGTCGCGAGCATCCTGATAAGTATACTGCAAGCGGGCCGTAACTTTCCAATCCTTGGCTGGCTCCAGTCCCACTTCAGCCATGGCATCGACGCCCTTGATGTGTACCTTGCCCAAGTTGAGCATCGTCCAACGGAATTGCTGTCCCTTGGGATAAGCTACAATTTTGTCGTACACCGTATTGTAATAGCCATCCACCTGTAAGCGGAAATGGTCGACTACGCCTTGCTTCCAATCCTTGTTCAGCGCAAATCCCAGGTCATATTGCAACGCCGACTCTGGATTCAACTTACTGTTACCCATGTCGGCATAGTAGAGGTCGTTGAAGGTCGGCATACGGAAGCTTTTCTTAGCGAAGGCCTTCACTGCCAGCAACTTGGATTCGAACGGATAGACATTTACAAAGAATGCTGGCGTCAGTGTACTGCGAGATGACGATGACGCCCCATACTTCACATGGTCCTTGACCACCTGCTCCACCAACGAGGCTTGTGCCTGGATGCGTGACAGCGTCAATGCCGTGGCTAACGACACAAAGTTGGAGTAACGATGAGGGAAAGCAAAGTCCACCATATTGGCATTCAACTTGTTCCACTTGAAGTCATAGCTCATTGAGACACTCCACTTTGACAATATCTCATAGACATTCGAAGTGGAGAAATACATCTCCTGCTGACGATAGGTATTGTCTACATGTATCTGCGTCTCATCATTATTGACATAGCGCGTCACATAATAGGCATACTTAGCCAATGCCTTGGTAGAGAATTTGTCACCAAATGACTTTTGGAATACAGCCTGTCCGAAGGTATTGTGGTCCCACTGGCGTTCGCCTCGTCGCCACACATTGTTGACGATGGCACCAGGTATTCCCTTTTCCGAATGGTAAGTATATGCCTTCACGTTCCAATATCCATCGGCAATTCCTCCCCTCACGTTTCCCTCAACACGGAAAGCCCAAATGTCACCATTGTGACGCACGGCGGTGGTATCATAAGCCACCGTATTGTCTTCGGTCACTCGCCTATAACGAAACTTATAGCGTCCGCTCGACGTCAGCACACCTGTACTTAACGAGGAAGATATATGATCGGAGAGTTTCTGCTCCCAAAGCGATGAAAACCGGAAGGTATCGCTCGACCCATACTTAGCCCTCACCAACAAGTTGTATCGCCTGCCCAGCATGAAGCGGGGAGCCTTGGTACGGATATAGACGGAGCCAGCATTACCAAAGTCGCTCGCTGGTTGGAAGATAGCACTACGCTGACCGTTGTAGAGCGAAATTTCCTCCACATTGTCGAGCGAGAACTGTCCCAAATCTATCTGTCCATTCTGCGCATTACCCAGTTCGATGCCATCATAGAAGATACCCAGGTGATTGGTACCCATACTGCGAATGTTGACAGTCTTTATGCCACCCACGCCTCCATAATCCTTGAGCTGCAAGCCCGAGAAATAGCGCAAGGCATCGGCCACCGACAAGGAATTCAATTTCTTGAGTTCCTCACCTCCCAAAGTCTGTGATGGAATTGTTTCCCTGGATATCAATCGTGAGGTAACCACAACCTCTTGGATGTGATGCACCAGTATGGAGTCTTGCATTTCGCCTTTGGCAAACGCAGTCCTCGCAAAGACACCCAGCATGACTATTGCTAACAATCTTTTCATCTATCATTATATGTTTTATACTCATTCACAAGCCTAACCCACGAGGCCCAATGATTTCATCCTCCATCTCTTCTTGATGGCAGAGATGGCAACGGCAGGTCTTCTGACTCGCATCCTCCCCGCATCTCACTCTATGTTACCATAAAAAGATGCACAACTCATGGCAAGCGGTCTTCCCGAAAAAATGTCAGTGACCATCGTGCTTGCCGCAATAAGACGCTTACAGCAGCGGGACTGTCCGGGCTTCTCACCCGATTCCCTTTTAATCACTACGCACACATCCCGATGGGTGTTTTCTACCCCAAGACTTCATCGCTCCTACGGCGGTGCGACGTGGCAGTGAACCAATTGCGGGTGCAAAGTTACGACAAAAAAATGAATTTTCGGATAACTTCATGCCGATTTTATTTGGTAATATGCGATTTTCTTCCTATATTTGCAAAAAATTATAATATCAACCCTTTTCGAAATCATAAATACACATTAATATATATATGGCAACAGTTGACGACAAGAAGATTATCTTCTCAATGGTGGGCGTATCCAAGATTATCCCACAAAACCAGAAACAGATTCTGAAGAACATCTACCTATCGTTCTTCTACGGAGCAAAAATCGGTATCATCGGTTTGAACGGTGCCGGTAAATCTACGTTGATGAAAATCATCGCAGGACTTGAGCAACCTACCCAGGGTGAGGTGGTTTGGAGCCCAGGCTACTCTGTGGGCTACTTGCCTCAGGATCCTCCGCTCGACGAGAACAAGACCGTGAAGGAAAACGTGATGGAGGGTGTGCAGAAAATCTATGATGCACTCGCTGAATACGAGGACATCAACAATAAGTTCGGTCTCGAAGAATACTACGGAGACCCTGATAAGATGGACAAGCTGATGCAGCGTCAGGCTGAGGTGCAGGATATCATTGATGCTACCGATGCCTGGAACATCGACTCCAAGCTGGAGCGTGCGATGGCTGCCCTTCACTGTCCTCCTGGCGATTGGCCTGTTACCAATCTCTCGGGTGGTGAGCGCCGCCGTGTGGCTCTCTGCCGCCTGCTCTTGCAGAAGCCGGATGTACTCCTGCTCGATGAGCCTACCAACCACCTGGATGCTGAGAGCATCGACTGGCTGGAGCAGCACCTGCAGCAGTATGAGGGTACCGTTATCGCCGTAACCCACGACCGCTACTTCCTCGACGACGTGAGCGAGTGGATTCTCGAGTTGGACCGTGGCGAGGGTATTCCATGGAAGGGCAACTACTCTTCATGGCTCGACCAGAAGACCAAGCGAATGATTCAGGAGGAGAAGACTGCCTCTAAGCGCCGCAAGACTTTGGAGCGCGAGTTGGAATGGGTTCGCATGGCGCCTAAGGCCCGTCAGGCTAAGGGTAAGGCTCGTCTGAACTCTTACGAGCAGATGCTCAACCAGGAGCAGAAGGAGCGCGAGGAGAAGCTGGAAATCTTCATCCCTAACGGTCCTCGTCTGGGTAACAAGGTGATTGAGGCTCAGCATGTAAAGAAGGCGTTCGGCGAGAAGGTTCTCTTCAACGACCTCAACTTCATGCTTCCTCCTAATGGCATCGTAGGTGTGATCGGTCCTAACGGAGCCGGCAAGACTACCCTCTTCCGACTCATCATGGGCTTGGATCAGGCAGATGGCGGCACATTTGAGGTAGGTGAGACCGTGAAGTTGGCTTATGTTGACCAGCAGCATAAGGACATCGACCCTCAGAAGACCGTTTACGAGGTGATTTCCCAGGGCAACGAGACCTTGCGTCTGGGTGGCAGAGACGTGAATGCACGTGCTTACATCAGCCGTTTCAACTTCTCGGGCACCGACCAGAGCAAGCTCTGCAGTGTTCTCTCGGGTGGTGAGCGCAACCGTCTGCAGTTGGCTTTGGCATTGAAGCAGGAGGGTAATGTATTGCTCCTCGATGAGCCTACCAACGATATCGACGTGAACACGCTGCGTGCATTGGAGGAAGGTTTGGAGGCATTCGCCGGTTGTGCGGTGGTTATCAGCCACGACCGCTGGTTCCTCGACCGAATCTGTACCCACATTCTTGCCTTCGAGGGCAATGGTGAGGTCTTCTTCTTCGAGGGCAGCTATTCAGAATATGAAATCAACAAGGCTCGCCGCCTGGGCGATACAGAGATCAAGAAGGGTCGCTACCGCAAGTTGATGGAGGAATAGTCACCTATTCTATGAAACTCAAGTTTCGGAAGTAAGCTCTCATGCCCAGAAAGGGCAGAAGCAAGGTTTGAACAGCACGCCCTGAAAGGGCAGAAGCAAGGTTTAAACAGCACGCCCTGAAAGGGCAGAAGCTCCTAGCCCAGGGCAACGCCCTGGGTATTAACGGATGCAAACCTATCGCCCTGTAAGGGCAAAAGCTTCAAAAGCCAGGCAATTTACAAAGCTTTTGCCCTTACTATTATATTTGCACTTGGAAAAATAAAGAGGTGAAAAT
>ERZ1026886.136-NODE-136-length-38224-cov-35.261940_pt1 | contig 38224 bp, 22 predicted proteins | sample MGYA00380173_ERZ1026886 | MGnify/ENA primary metagenome ERZ1026886 (study PRJEB33269, sample SAMEA4719809) | human gut metagenome | biome: human-associated habitat; feature: organic feature; material: feces | place: Cameroon | collected 2013-10 ... | reverse complement strand
TTCGCTTGCCCTGGGCTATGTGCTCCATTGGGCTTTCAGCCCGCCCTTGCTAAATTCGAGACTTGAGTAAAATAATTTTGAGCACCTACTTATAGCCGTTAGCGGGGCAACACAAGCAATAGTGCGCTTGTGCCGCCCCGCTAACTATATGTTAAAGTATAACCTTTTTGGTCACTACGCCATTGGCGGTGCTCACACGTACAATGGCCATGCCCGTGGCAGCAGGCGTGAGGGTGATGACACCCTTGCCGGCAGCCTGAGCGGCCATACGGCCGTCGATGGTGTACACCTGCACACGTGCATCGAGTGCCGTGGCCACTACCACGCGGCCTGCAGCAGCCGTCACGCTGACAACAGCCGTAGTGTTGTCGTTCAGCACATCGTCTATGCCGTCGGGGGTTTCACCCTGCTTGGCATGGTAGGCGTTGATAAGCTTGTCGGTATTGCCGTCGAAGAGCATCACCACCACGCTGGTGGCAGCGGGGTTCTCCACTGCGTCGGGCACGGGAATGGTGAGTGTGGTGACACAAGGCTTGCCAGCCTCGATGGTGGCGGGCAGCAACTCGGGGGTGCCGGTGAAGGTTTCGCCATAGAAACCGCGCACCACGTGGTCGAAGGTGTAAGGCGTAACGGTGGCCATGCCATACTTGCCGCCTGCACCCCACTCACCTATTACGGGGTCGGACACTGACGAGAAGCCGTTTGACTGGTAGCCCACAAGACCATCTTCGAGCACTGCGGCAAACACCTTGAGGTTGAGGTCGGTGGCGTTGAGCGCATACTTCACGCTCACTGGCACCTTGAGGCTCTTGCCGTTGGCAGCAAGCTCGCAAGTGGCAGTTACCTCGGCCGGGGCCGGTGTGGCAAGCTGCTTCTGCACCTCGCTCTGCCATGTCACATCGTAGGTGGTGTTGTCGGTGGGCGTAAAGCTGTACTTGCCCGTGGTCTTGTCCTGTGTGATGGGATAAGTGATGTCGCCACGCTGAATGCGGCCCGAGGGTGCTGCGGTAAGGTTGAGGTAGGCTGCATAGCTTGTCACGCCAGCGCCCAACTGGTCGCCCGTGTAGCAGTGCAGGGCCATGGGAATGAACAGGTCGCCATAGGTCTTGTGCAAATTGTCAATGCCAAGTATGCCGAGCGGACAGTTGGTGCAGCCCATGCCGGTAAATTCCTCAAGGGTGACACGCTTGACGGGCTCAAAGCTCAGGTTGCTGATGCTCTTGCTCACGGTGTTCTCCTTGTCGCCCAGTTTGAAGTCGACGCTGTAACGGTTTACCGTACCAATGGTGAGGGGCAGTGCCTTGGCAAAGCTGAAGGCGTGCTTGTCGCCCTTGGCCAGGTTGAGCCCGGTTTCGTCTATCTCGTCCACCACCTTGCCCTGGCCGTCCTTGAGGGTGAGGTGCAGGGTGTGGTAGGTTGTGCTGTCGTTAATGACAATGCTGCCCTTTATTTGCGCCGAGGTCTTGCCCACTACGGCATCTTCGGTGTCGAAGGCTGCAAAGAAGGGCAGGTCGTGCGTTACCTGTACGTCGTCGATGAACACAAAGCTCTGGGCCTCGTTTTGGTTGACAAAGGCTATGTACACATTTTTGCCGGCAAACTGTTCAAGACTGATAGTGTTCTCCTTCCAGTCGCCGTCGAGCTTGGCCTCGCTCTTGCCGGCCGACTCGCGCTCAAAGTATACCACGGTGCCCTCGCGCTTCATGCGATCCACTATTTCGTCGTTGAGGGCCGAGTAGATGTTGTCGCAGGGCCACACCACCACCTTGAGGCTGTCGTGGGCTGCCTTGCGGTAGCTCTGGCTCTTGAAGGTGAGGGTGCAGAGCTTGTCCATCACGTTGATTTGCGGTGTTACCAACCAGTCGTCGCTCGTGCCCTCGGGGGTGTAGAGCGAGGTTGATGCTGCCGAATAGCCAGTGGTGCCGTTGTCGTCGCGCACGGGCACCCACGCATAGGCATTGCCTGCCGCGTTGAAGTTGAAGCCCTTGCTTTCGGCATCGGGGGTATTGGTGTCGCCGTCGTAAAGCATCACGTTGCCCACACCGTTGTCAAAGTTCTCGCTGTAGAGTATGTTGCTGTCGTATGATATTTCGCGCTCGTAGGCACCACGCAGATTGAGGGTGTCGGCCTTGTTGGCCGATGCCGCATTGCCGGTGATGTCGGTCACCACGCCGGCAGGCAGCACAATCTGGTAGTCAACGTCCTTGAACAGGTTCTGCTGGGTGGCGGGGTAAGCGTAGAGTTTTGAACCGTCGGCACCGAGCAGCAAGCTGGCCACGGGGGTATTGAGGCCCTTTTGGTAGAGCTGTGCGCGGGGAGAGTCGCCGGCAAGCTTTACCTCGGCATCGAAATTGAATGTCACGGGGCTGGTCGAGGCATCAATCTTGCCCAGTGCGCTGCCCTCCTTGGGCGATGTGGTCATTACCTCGAGCGGCACATTGGCGCGGCCGTTGTAGGTGATGCGTATCTCGTCGTTGTAGCGTGTGGCGTCGCCCTTGATGCTGATGGCCTTGGCGGGAATTACAATTTCGTAGGGCATGCCGTCGTTGGCCAGGTTGGCGTTGCGGAAACTGATGTTTACGCTGTAAGGATCGGCGGCATCGGCCTGGAAACCAAATGCCTTGGCCACGGTAGTGCCTCCGTCCACGATGTCGTGCACCTCAATCTTGCTGGCCTGCATGAGTGTCTGCACGGTGCGCGTAAAGGTGAGCTTCATGGTGGTGAGCTTGGCAAAGGTGCTGCCGGCAGCCGGGCTGGCTGTGTATGCGCTCAGCAGGTTGGTGGTGGCGGCAATGTTGGAGAAGGGTTCGGGCAGGGTGATGACATAGCTGTCGGCCGAGCCGGCAAGCACACCGATGGTGCGTGAGTCGTCGCTGATGGCCACGGGGGTGCCCGAGTTGTCAAAGCCCAGTTTCTTCAGCACGTCGAAGTTGTAGTGCTGCTTCAAGCCCTGAGTAAAGTTTACCCAGTAGTTGCCCGAACGCACACCAAAGTCGCGGTAGGGATTGCCGTCGGGACCTGCGGCATACACCTCGCCACCGTTGTCAACGGCATAGCCGGCGTAGGCCTGGCTGTAGGTGTCGCTGTAGAAGGTGAACTCGTCCTTCTCTACATCGTACTTAAAGGGGCAGGTAAACTCGTCGGCGGCTTCGGCGGCGGAGCTGCTGCCGTTCTTGTCCAGATAGTAGGCCGAACCGGTCACATACTTGCCGTTGTTGCTGAGCAGTGCGCCCGATATGAAGAGCAGGTTGTTGGCCTTGGGTGTCCAGTTCTCGGTGTCGCTCTCGGTAAAGCCTATCACCTTGTAGCTCTGCTTGTCTACGTTGTACACATAGTAGAAGCAGCCGCCGGGGTTGTCGCCCGAGGGCAGGTATGAGAATGACATGCAGCCGAGCACGGTTTTGCCATCGGCCGAGATGCTTACAAAGCGGTTCTGGCCCATGTTGACGTGCGCCATGTCCTTTTGTGGCAGATTGGCGGTGGCAATGGTGTCGCCAGTGGCAAGGTTCCACAGGGCGGGCTTTTCTTCGTACTCATTGTCGCTGGGGTAAACGGTACCCACGGCATAGCGGCCGTCGGGGGTGACCGAACTGATGGTGCCGCCCAGACCGTTGTACTTTACAAAGTGCCATGCCTTGCTGTCAACCGTGTAGTAGGCGGGCTTGCTGTTGAGCGCACCCACCACAATGTTGCCGTCGTTGGTCACATCGAGTGCGGCACTCGACTTTACGGTGTCGGCCAGCAATCCGTCGGTGAGCGACAGGCTCGCGGTGGTGCCAAGGTTTACCAGGCGTGCACCAATGCTGTACACGGTGGTTGACGCGCCGTCCTCGGCCTGTGCGCTGAAGGCGCCCCATTGGCCGTTGTCGGACATGGCGTTCATGATGGCGCCGTCCTCGTACTTGAAGGTCTTGTACGTAGGCTTGGCAGTCTGCGTTTGTGCGCATACCGGCACGGCAAGTGCTGCCCCGGCAAGGCACACGAATAAGATTTTCCTCATGTAATGAATTGAATTATTGTTTTTGTGTAGTTTGTTATCCTGGAATTTGTAACTCTTGATATAAAATGCTGATAATGCGTTTGTTACATGCTGCAAAATTACGAAATAATGGATATTCTGCCGCACAAAAGTGCGCATAAACTTGCTTTTAATATATCATTTTGTCACAAAACGCATATATATGCGCTATTTATGCAATATTGGTGATAGTTTGCTCACCTCGGGCATTTGTGCATGGCGCGTGGTGCTGCCCTGGTATGTGTGCATATTTGTTTTGGAAACGCGCCGCCCCCATCAGAGGTGGCGCAGGGCGTCGCATGGCCAGAGCCGGGAGGGCGAAACGGTTGCGGGAGACAGAAATTTTCGTTTATCCGACGAAAATCTCTGTCTCCCGCAACTGTTTTTTCTACCTCCCGTAACAGGTTTTTCGTGAGCCCTTGCCTTAATGCCCCGACGCGGGACGCGTCGCCCCCATTAGTGGTAGCGTTTCTTCTTGCACCAAACGCTATCACTAAGCGCTACCACCAAACGCTAACTCTAATGGGGGCGACGCGTCTCGCGTCGGGGAAAAAGGCCATAAATAAAGGCTCACAGACAGCACTAATTACATGCCTGTCTGTGAGCCTTTACCTTAATGCCCCGACGCGAGACGCGTCGCCCCCATTAGTGGTAGCGTTTGGCGCTTGAGTCCGTTCGCGTATCCACGTTTTACCGGACTACAATATTAAAAGTATATCATTTCGCACCACAGTCGTGCATCAGCGAGCATCTGTAATGACCACCGTCACCTCGCGTGCGCCATGGGCGCCAAACACAAGGGCCTGCTCAATGTCGGCCGTCTTGGAAGGGCCTGAGATGAAACAGCCAAAGGGGGCTGCCGTAGGGTCGGGCAACTGGTGGTAGGCCTGGTGCATGTTGCTCACAATATGATGCTTGCTGAGCACAATGACCAAGGCTTCGGCTATGAAGTAGATGGCGCGGTGGCGCACCGTGTCGGCTATCCAGCAACAGGCATTCTCGGCCACACCGAGGCCCGAGGCTATGATGGCCACATCGGTGCCGTTGAGCTGGCCGGGCTGCTCGACGGTGTCGGGGTTGAAGGACTGGCCGGGCAGAGCCTCAGCACCGCTGAGGTTGGCCACCGTGTTAGCCACACGGGCAGCCTGGGGGTAGAGCAAGGCCACAAGCTGGCCGACACTCTGGCCGGGAGCCAACTCCACGGCACGGCCGCCGGCTGCGGCAAGCGATGCCTTGAACTGCGCCACGGGGTCGGGATAGCTGACGGCCGACGCCTCGAGGGCGGTGAGGTCGGGACACGCAAATTGCTCGGTGGTGTGGGAGCGTATTGACTCCAATATGGTTTGTTTGCTACTTGTCATGACGTTGTTTGGTTTCGGCGTGGTACAAATCCTCAAAAGTCTTGCCCTTGAACTGCGGCATCTCGCGCTCGGTGCCCCAGGCATTGAGGGCATTTTCAACCATGAAGTGGGGCACGTGGTTGGCCAGTGGCGCAAAGCGCAGGGCGGTGTGGTAGAGGGCGGGGTGCTCAAACATGAGCTTCATGCCGCGGCTCACAAGGTGCTTGCCCTTGCTCTCGGAGCCTGTGTCGCGCAGCTGCTGGCGCCAGCGGTATATTTGGTCGGCCAGGTCGACTTTGGCCGGGCACACGTTTTGGCACGAGTAGCACAGCGAGCAGGCCGACACGTTGTCCTTGTACTTGACGGGGTCGGCCACCATGCCTAAGTTGATGCCTATGGGGCCGGGAATGAAGTAGGTGTAGGAGTAGCCGCCCGAACGGCGGTAAACGGGGCAGGTGTTCATGCAGGCGCCACAGCGCAGGCAGTTGAGCACCTGGCGATGGTCGGGGTTGGCGAGCAGACGGCTGCGGCCGTTGTCGACGATGATGATGTGCAGCTCGCCGCCCTGACGGGGCGAACGGTAGTGTGAGGTGTAGGCGGTGGAGGGCTGGCCGGTGGCCGAACGGGCCAACAGACGGGTGAACACGCCGAGGGCCTGGCGGCTGGGCACTATCTTCTCGAGTCCGAAAGCGGTTATTTGCAGGCGCTTGGTGCAGAGCGAGGTACCCATGTCGGCATTGCCCTCGTTGGTGCACACCACACACTCGCCGGTGTCGGCCACTGCAAAGTTGGCACCGGTCATGGCGGCTTCGGCCTCGATAAACTTGCGGCGCAGGTTGCGGCGCGCCACATGGGTGAGGTAGGTTTGGTCGCAGTTGCCGGGCTCGCAACCTTCCATCTCGCGGGTGAAGAGTTCGCCTATCTCCTCTTTTTTCACTGCTATGGCGGGCAACACGATGTGCACGGGTTTGCGGTGCAGCATTTGCAGTATGCGCTCGCCAAGGTCGCTCTCGAGCACCTCGATGCCATGCGACTCGAGGTAGGGGTTGAGCCCGCACTCCTCGGCCAGCATCGACTTGCTCTTGACCAAGTGCTTGACGTCGTGGTCGCGGAGTATTTGCTCTACTATCTGGCAGTACTCGGCGGCGTCCTTGGCCCAGTGTACGATGGCGCCGTTGCGTGTGGCGTTGGCCTCGAACTGGGTGAGCAGGGTGTCGAGGTGGGAGTTGCTGTATTGCTTGAGCTGGTGTGCGGCCTCGCGCAGCTGCTCCCATTCGGGCACCTGGTGGGCCATGCGGTCACGTTTTTCGCGCACAAGCCACAGGGTTTCGTCGTGCCAGGCGGCTTGCTTCTTGTTGCGCAGAAATTGTTTGGCTTGTTGTGCGTGTTTAGACATTTCCTGAAAGTATTTGTGCTATGTGCAGCGTCTTGATGTTGAGCCCCTCGCGGGCTATGATGCCGTTTTGGTGCATGAGGCACGAGCAGTCGGCCCCTACTATGTACTCGGCGCCGGTGGCCACGTGGCGCATCACCTTGTCGCGGCCCATCTGGCCCGACACGGCGTGCTCCTCAACGGCAAACATGCCGCCAAAGCCGCAGCACTCGTCGCGGCGCTCGGGCTCGACCACCTCGATGTCGCGCACCAGGCCGAGCAGGTCGCGCAGCTTGTTGGCATAGGGCACGTTGCGCTCTGAGGGCGTTGACAGGCCGAGCAGGCGCACGCCGTGGCAGCTGTTTTGCAAACTGACTCGGTGGGGGAAACTGACGTTGAGACTGGTGGGGCGTATGACGTCGTGTACGAACTCGCATATTTCGTACACGTGCTGCTGGCTGTGACACTGGTGGTCGGGCAGCAGGCGGCCGTAGTGGTCGCGCACAAACGACACGCATGAGGCCGACGGGCCCACCACGTAGTCGTAACCGGCAAACACCTCTTCGAAGTGGCGCGCCAGGCCGGCGGCCTCGTCCTCAAATCCGGCATTGCCCATTGGCTGGCCGCAACAGGTTTGACGCTCGGGGTACACCACATCGACGCCTAACTGCTGAAGCAGGTGGAGCGAGGCCATGCCTACTTCGGGGAATACGGCGTTGACGTAGCAGGGTATGAATAAAGCTACTTGCATCGGGGGTAGTTTTTGTGTTGGTAGAGTTAAGTAAATCCGAAACTTCAGTTAAGTAATGGCACGCGCATGGGCACTCCTTATATATAGTGTGCGCGGCTGAGCTACAAAATTAGCTATTTTTGGGCCGACGTGTGCCAAGGGGGTCATACTTTTCGCGGCTTGCAAATTTCATTAACACTCAGAGGGAGTGTTTTGCACAGTAACGACAATGTTTGCGCAAAGCACTGTTGGCACGTTTTTTGCACACATAGCTTTGCATTTCACCGTGCATTTTGCAAAGTATATGCTGCAAAACACGTTTTTAGCAGCAGCCATTAGCACGAATGTTACATTAGGTTACAATTTTGTTGCGATGCAACATTTGTTGTCACCGATGCAACATTTATATTTGCACAAGGGTAGTGTGTATCAGTAGTTTTGCAACATCAAACGCCGGGTGGCATGACACAAATGTTGCACGCCCGGCAAGCAGTACAAACCTTTCTACACACACTATTTTTTACCATGTACGCTAATAAACTACGGTTACACCGCGCAAGCCTCATCACCATGTTGGCAGCCGTTAGCGCGGGCGCTTTGGCGCAAACTCCCGAAGCCGCCGACTCGGTGGCCGCAAAGGGTAATAAAGAAGAGGGCAACCGCAATGTGATGCTTAACGCAGCATCGGCCAACGGGCCACGCGAAATTTCAATCGGCCTGCCGGGCGGCGATGTGAATGTGCTCGAAAACGGACTGCCCGTTGTGTTTAACTCTAACCCGCACAATGTGAACACGCACTGGCGCGGCGACGGCTCGCTGAGCCACACCGGTCTGCTCAAAATTTCGGAGACGGCTATCACTACCGGTAACATTGGCTATGCCGTGAACTCGTTTGACCAACTTGGCACGGACAAGACCAAAATGTTTAACGGAACGCTTAACTACAACGCCAACCACTTTGGCAAACAGCAGTTCGACTTCAACCTCAACGGTGCGTTGGGCAAGGGTTGGTTCTACTCGGGCAGCGTGTATCAGAACTTTGACCCGGGCTCGTTCAAGCTGCGCTTTGCACAGTACCAGGACCGCACGGAAATATATAAGCTGGCACTTACCAAGCTCTACAACGAGGGACGCGGACGCCTTTCGGCCGTTTACCACTACTCTAACTCACACTGGCTGTCGAATGCCACTACCGGCGCGCCTTTTATATATAATGGCGACGGCTCGGTGAGCGAAATTCCGGGCTTCAAGCTCGGCACGACTTCGTACCTGCCCAACGTGAGCACTATCCCCTACATGGATATGCGCACCGGCGAGGTGAAGGTGACTTCGCTGTACGATGCTACCGCAAGCCGTGGCAACCAGATAACTCTGCTCAACAACTACCGCTGGGACAACGGGCTGGAGTGGGACGTGCGCTTTAAGTATGCCCACGCACTGGGCTCTTACCTGTATCAGACGCCGATGGCGCTGAGCGAGGTGCAGGCTGCCGATGGCTATTACACCAAGGATGCCGACGGCACGCTCTCGCCCTATGCCGGACACATGCAGAGCCGTATGTCGTGCTTTAACCGCGGACGCATTGACGAAACCTTCCTGACATCGGAACTGAAACGCAAGCTCACGAACATGACGTGGCGCGTGGGCATTGACCAATGGCACTACCACAACAATTATGCCTCGTGCACCACGATGTATGACCACACGGTGCAGGGCACGCCCGAGCTGTTGTATCACCCTGCGGCACTGGCCGAGAAGAAGTATTACGGCTCTACCGCTTACTACAACTTTAACCAGAACGCTTCGGAATACTACAAGGGTGATGAGAACAAACTGGCCGTGTATGCCACACACGACTGGGACGTGACTCCGAAACTCAACCTCTACTATGGCGCACGCCTGGAGTGGCAACGCTCTAAGGGCGAAAACGCTGCCGTGCGCAATGCCGACGGCAAGTATGTGGGACGCTTTGCCAACTACCACCTGGGCGCCACCGCTGCCGACGGCACCGTGATAGCACCTGCCGACTACAGCTATGACTGGCTGAACCAGGTGTACACCGCAGCGCTGACTTACAAGATTACACACGAGTTTGGCCTTACGGGCGACTTTACTTACAACACGCAGCGCCCGGCCATGAACTCTTTTGCACCGGCCGAATTGCCTAACGTGGGCAAAATAGCCATTCCGCTCGGACGCGCTGGTATCTACTACAACAACAAGTGGTTGAGCCTCACTTCGCTTTTCTCATACATTGCCAAGTCGAACAATAACTCTACGCTCAACCTTATCAACCCCAACAACCCGTCGGACATCAAGGCCTCAGCACTGACTTACGACATCAAGACGCTGGGCTGGACTACCGACGCTGTGGTGAAACCCTTCAAGGGCTTTGAGTTCCACTTCTTGTTCACCTATCAAAAGCCTACTTACAAGAAGTATGAAACGAGCGTGACCTTCAGCGATGGCACGGTGAGCGGCATCAATGCCACTGGCAACATTGTGACGGAAATTCCTAAGGTGCTTGTCGAACTCGACCCGAGCTATACTTTCCTGGGCGACGCCCTGAGGGTGTGGGCTTCGTTCCGCTACTTCTCAAAGACATACGCCAACATCAAGAACGCTTACTACTTTAACGGACGATGGGAGACGTTTGGCGGTGTTGACTGGAAGGTGAACCGACACGTGCAACTGGGCTGCACGGTTATCAACTTCCTGAACCAGACGGGTGCCAAGGGCTCTATTGCCGGTGCCGAACTGGTGGACAAGGAGCAGGCCGCACAGTACAACGGCGCATGGATGGCGGGCTCGTATATCCGTCCCTTCACAGTAGAATTTGCTGCTAAGATTAACTTCTAACACTTACCTCATCATGAAATACTTTTCTGCATCTATCATCATGGGCGCCGCCCTTGCGGCATCGTGCGCCTCAGGCAACGGCTCGTTCACACTCAACCAGCCAAGCGACACACTCACCATAGTAAATATCAACCATGCTCCCAAATACGCTATTCTGCCCATCGAGGAGGAGCAGCCCGAAGCACAAGTAATGCTCAACGGCACACCAATGGACGTGCGTCTGGCCGTGAACAAGGTGGACTACACTGTGCCCTTCCCACTGCACGCCGGGGCTGAACAGGACTCGCTCGTTATCAAGAACCTAGCACGCAATGCCGTGGCCTGGAAACACATTGAGCTGGCTGACACTTTTGACACTGCCAACCGCGAAAAGTTCCGCCCCATCTACCATCACACGCCCGCCTATGGCTGGATGAACGACGCTAACGGACTGGTGTACAAGGACGGCGAGTATCACCTCTACTTCCAGTACAACCCTTATGGCTCAAAGTGGGGCAACATGCACTGGGGTCACTCGGTGTCGAAGGACCTCGTGCACTGGACACACGAGCAGCCGGCTATTGCACGCGACACCATGGGCCACATATTCTCGGGCTCGTGCGTGGTTGACCACAACAACTCGGCAGGCTTTGGCAAGGACGCTATCATTGCTTTCTACACCTCGCACAAGGGGCTGCCCGGCAACCACCAGCGCCAGCAGCAGTGCATCGCCTACAGCCTCGACAATGGTCGCACTTACACTAAATACGAGGGCAACCCCGTGGTTACACCCTTCGACGGACTGGAGAATTTCCGCGACCCGAAGGTGTTCTGGTATGCACCGCAAAACAAATGGGTGATGATCGTGAGCGCCGACAAGAACATGCGTTTCTACGAATCGAAAGACCTTAAAAAGTGGAGCTACATGAGCGAGTGGGGCGCCGGTTACGGCCCGCAGCCCAACCAGTTTGAGTGTCCCGATTTCTTCGAGATGGCAGTTGACGGCAACGCACAGCACAAGAAGTGGGTGATGATTGTCAACATCAATCCGGGCTTTGTATACGGCGGCAGCGGCACCATGTACTTTGTAGGCCAGTTTGACGGCCACAAGTTTACGTGCGACACCGCACCCAACGATGTGAAGTGGCTCGACTGGGGCAAGGACCACTATGCCACAGTGACCTACTCCAACACACCGGGACGCATCATTGCCATGCCATGGATGAGCAACTGGCAGTATGCCAACCTCACGCCCACACAGCAGTTCCGCTCACAAAACGCACTGCCGCGCGAGCTCAAGCTCTACACGGCCGACAACGGCGAGCTGCTGGTGAGCGCTGCACCGGTCAAGGAAACTGAGGCCCTGCGCAACAAGGCTACCGACCTGGGCGCGTTCGAGGGCGAGAAGCAGGTCAAGATTGACAACGAGGGCGCCTTTGAGCTTGACTTCGACCTCCAGGCCGGCACAGCCGACAAGTGTGGCGTAGAAATTGCCAACGCCAAGGGCGAAAAGGTGAGCATCTATTACGACGCTAAGGCACAGCACTTTGTGATGGACCGTGCCGAGAGCGGCATTACCGAGTTTGGCAACAAGGTGGAACCGCACCAGCTCGACAATGCACAAAGCTTGAAACGCTACAAAGAGGTGACTGTCAACTACCACAATGCCTTTGCCCTTGGCACCTGGGCCCCCGTGCCCGTCAAGGCCGACGCGCACCACGTGCAGATATTTGTCGACAAGTCGTCAGTCGAACTCTTTGTGGACGGTGGCCGCATTGCCATGACCAACCTCGTATTCCCCAACGAACCGTACAACCAGCTCCGCTTCTTTGGCGGCAAGGTGGCAAATGCCAAAGCCTACACCATCAAGTAGGCTGGCCATAAAGCTTTAGAGCTTGGAGGTTAAAGGGGCTGCCACAGGCCATTCGGTGGCCCACGGCAGAGCCTTTTAACCTCCTTGCCCACTAAATTCTGCCCCACTCCACCCCCAACAATCTCTCATCTCATGAAACAGAAATCTATCATATTGGGCATCATCATGCTCTGCTTCTTTGCCATGGGCTTTGTCGACCTTGTCGGCATCGCCTCCAACTACGTAAAAGCAGACCTCGGGCTGAGTGACACCGAGGCCAACCTATTTCCCTCGCTCGTATTCTTCTGGTTCCTTATATTCAGCGTGCCGACCGGTGTGCTGATGAACAAGATCGGGCGCCGCCGCACAGTGGTGCTGAGTCTCATAGTCACCTTTGCATCATTGCTCATGCCCCTGTTTGGCGAGGGCTACACGCTGATGCTCGTGTCATTCTCGCTCCTCGGCATTGGCAACGCCATCATGCAAACGTCGCTCAACCCCCTGCTTAGCAATGTGGTGACGGGCGGCAACCTGTCGAGCGTGCTCACCTTTGGCCAGTTTGTCAAGGCCATAGCCTCGTTCCTCGCCCCCATCATCGCCGCATGGGGTGCCAGCCAAAACGCCTTCGGGCTGGGTTGGCGTGTGCTCTTCCCCATCTACATGACCATTGCCATCATAGCCACCCTGACGCTTGGTGCCAGCCGTGTGGAGGAGGCACCGGCCAACCGCGCCTCGGGTTTCAAGGCCTGCTTTGCCTTGCTGGCCAACCCATTTGTGCTGCTTTGCTTTGTGGCCATCATGTGCCACGTGGGCATCGACGTGGGCACCAACACCACAGCGCCCAAACTCTTGCAGGAACACCTCGGCCTCACACTCACCGAAGCCGGATTTGCCACGAGCCTCTACTTCATATTCCGCACGGCGGGCTGTTTCCTCGGCGCATTCATTCTGCGCAAGGTGAGCGAGCGTACCTTCTTTGCGCTGAGCGTAGCCATGATGGCAATAGCCATGGTAGGCTTCCTCACGCTGCACTCACAAATGGCCCTCTACGTGTGCATTGCCCTCGTAGGTTTTGGCAACTCCAACATCTTCCCCATCACCTTTGCCCAAGCCCTTAAAGCCTGCCCCGACAAGCAGAACGAGGTTTCGGGTCTGATGATCATGGGCCTCTTCGGTGGCACCGTGTTCCCCCTCGCCATGGGCTATGCCAGCGACGCCGTGGCCAGCCAGTGGGGCGCCATAGCCGTAATGGCCGCCGCCGTGCTCTACCTTGTATATTACACCACCCGCATTAAAGCATAATCTACTCACCTCAACAACCATATCACCATGCAACAATATGTAATAGGACTCGGCGAAGTGCTGTGGGACGTACTGCCCACAGGCAAGCAAATAGGCGGTGCACCCGCCAACTTCGCCTTTCACGTATCACAATTTGGCCTGCCCGTGCGCGTAGTGTCGGCCATAGGCAGCGACGCGCTGGCCACCGAAACACGCAGCGTGTTTGCCGAGCGCCACCTCGAGGCCATCATGCCCTCGCTGCCCCAGCCCACAGGCACCGTCATAGCCGAGATAGACGAGAGCGGCGTGGCGCACTACACCTTCCCCGACAATGTGGCCTGGGACAACATACCCTTCACCCCCGAGATGGAGGCCATGGCCCGCCAAACGCGTGCCGTGTGCTGGGGTTCGCTTGCACAGCGCAGCGAAGTGTCGCGCCAGAGCATTCTGCGCTTTGTCGACACCGTGCCCGACGGTCCCGGCCAGTACAAGATATTCGACATCAACCTGCGCCAGAACTTCTACACCCGCGAGGTCATCACCGAGTCGTTAGAGCGCGCCAATGTGCTTAAAATCAACGACGAGGAACTCGTGGTAGTGGCCCGCATGTTTGGGTTGCAAGGCACCGACCTCGAGGCCAAGTGCCGCACCCTGCTCACCGACTACCACCTCGACATGGTCATACTCACCTGTGGCGAGAACGGCAGCTACATATTCACCCCCGCCACCCCCGACTGCCCACTGGGCGGCACCTCGTTCATGGAGACACCGCGCGTTGAGGTGAGCGACACCATCGGTGCGGGCGACTCATTTACCGGCACCCTTGTAGCATCGCTCATCGAAGGCATGCCCGTGCGCCAGGCCCATGCCCGCGCCGTCAAGGTGAGTGCCTACGTGTGCACCCAGCCGGGCGCCATGCCCATACTGCCCGACAGCGTCAAGCAAGGGTAACCACACATTCCGCTTTTGATTTTACCAACCAAAGCCTTGCAGCAGGAGCCACGTGCCCCGGCCGCAAGGCTTTTTTATTGTAGCAAAAGCCATGCCAACGCACCCGCCCGCAGCCTCCGCCCGCTGTCACAATATATGTTACATAACATACCGCCAAAGCCTTGCACTCCGACCGAAAGCCCGTACCTTTGCACGTCGGAGGGGAAACCAAGCGCTGCGAGCCTTCTTGCCCGCTGCACCCGCGCCCGTTAACCACCGCACATACCTGTAATACTGACAACACCGACACATAACCTGCTTATTGCATGAAACACCTTCTCTACACACTTGCCATAGCCAGCGGCAGCCTGTTGGCCCTCAACGCCAATGCCAAGGTGGGCGACCTCCTGCCCCGTCCGCACCAAATTGAGCTTACTGCCGGGGCCGCACCATTTGCCCTGCAGCGCACCGTGGCCATCACCGACCCTACCGGCTGCACCTATCTCAAGAACTTTTTCACCGCCAACGGCTGCACCATTGCCGCCGCGGGCGAGGGTGCTGCCGCCACAGTCACCGTCACCCTGGCCAATGCCATTGATGGCGCCTACGACTACGAGGTGGCCAACTTCCCCAACGAGGGCTACAAGCTCAGCATCACCGCCAACACCATCAACATCACCGCTGCCAGCCCCACCGCTGTGATACGTGCCGCACAAACGCTGCAGCAACTGGCCGAAGGCTACGCCGACACGGGCGAACCCGCCGCCCTCGAGGCCCTCAGCATGACCGACTGGCCCGCCTTCAAGGTGCGTGGCTGGATGCAGGACGTGGGCCGCTCATTCCTGTCGGTCGACGAGTTGAAAAAGGAGATCGACCTCTACGCCCGTTTCAAGGTGAACGTGTTTCACTGGCATCTGACCGAAAAGATAGGCTGGCGTTTCGAGGTAAAAGCCTACCCGCAACTCACCAGCTACACCAATGGTGTGCGCTACCCCGGCCAGTACTACACCCAGGAGCAGTGCAAGGAGGTGGAGGCTTATGCTGCCGAGCGCGGCATCACCGTCATACCCGAAATTGACATGCCGGGCCACAGCGACGTGTTCAAGAACGCCATGGGCTTCGACATGCAGACCAACGAGGGCAAAAAGGCTCTGAAAGTCATACTCAAAGAGGCCGCCGAGGTATTTCCCAAAGCCCCCTACATACACATTGGCGGCGACGAAGTGACCATCAAGGACGGCTTTCTCGAGGAGATGACCGCCTTCGTGCGCGACTCGTTGGGCCGCAAAGTGGTGCTTTGGAACAAGCTCAACAACAAAGCCGTTACCAAGGACATAGCCGACATGACACAAATGTGGGCCACCAGTGGCACAGCCGTAAAGGGACTGCCCAACATCGACTGCCGCTACAACTACGTCAACCACTTCGACGTCTACGCCGACCTCGTGGGCATCTACAAGAGCAACATCTACTATGCCGACAAGGGCAACCCCGACATTGCCGGCACCATATCGGCCGCATGGAACGACACCAAAGTGGCCACCGAGGACGACATCATACGCCAAAACAACCAATACGCCAACGTGCTGGCCTCGGCCGAGCGCGGCTGGATTGGCGGCGGCAAGCAATACATCGAGGCTGGCGGCACCCGCTTGCCCAACACGGGCGAGGAGTACGAGGAGTTTGCCGACTTTGAGCGCCGTTTCCTGTTTCACAAAGCACATTCGCTGCAAGGCGCACCCATTCCCTACGTCAAGCAGAGCAACATACGCTGGCGCCTGACTGAGCCTTTCCCCAACGACGGCGACGCCACCAAGGCCTTCCCGCCCGAACAGGCCGCCAAGCTCGATGCCGTGATGCCCACCACCTACAGCTACAACGGCACCGACTATGCCGCCAAGCAAGTGACCGGTGGCGGCGTATACCTGCGCCACATCTGGCACGACACCGTGCGCGGCGTGCTCAACAATCCCGCCAACAACCAGACGTGCTACGCCTGGACCTACGTATACTCGCCCGTGGCACAGGACGCCGGTGCGCAAATTGAGTTCTACACCTATTCGCGCTCGGGCAAGGACAAGATGCCACCGGCCGGCAAGTGGGACCGCCGCGGCTCGCAAGTGTGGCTCAACGGGCAGGAGATTGCAGCACCCACCTGGCAACAGCCTGACAAGGACATACCGCAGGACAACACCACACTGGGCCTGACCAACGAAAACTTTACCGCACGCCCCGTAGTCAAGGTACACCTTAACGAGGGATGGAACAAGGTGTTCCTCAAACTGCCACACGCCAACTCGGGCGGCACCGCACGCGACAAGTGGCAGTACACCTTTGTGCTGACCGACACCGAGGGCAAGAATGCGCTCGAGGGCATCACCTACTCGCCCGACCGCACACTCGACCCCTTTACCGAGGACCCCACACCCGACCCGCGCCCCAAGGCAAGCAACGACAGCATAGCCTACTGGTACCAGTTCAACACGCCCTTGCGCGACAACCGCTACCCCACCTCACAGGGTGCCGGACAACCCATCGTGGGCAACACCACCGCCACCAAAGCCTCGCAATGGAAGTTCGTGGCACGTACCGACAATGTCAACTCGTTCGACATCATCAACCGTGCCGACAGCACCTACATCGTGCCTGGCACCACCTACAACGCTGCGCTCACCACCTCAGCCACTGCTCCTACCAAGGGCTGGTACTTGGCCGATGCCGCCACCGAGGGTTACTTCATCATCATGAACGACACCGAGGTGACCAAAGGCACCGAAAAGCACAAGAGCCAATTTAACCAGACCACCAACGCACTTGGCTTCGAAGTGTACAACTGGGGCGACGGCAACACCACCGACGCAGGTTGCCAATACAGTTTCAAACCCGTCAACACCGAGCTAATCAACCCCGAGCCTCAGCCCGACGGCAGTCCCACGCTGAGCAATGCCACCACGAGCCACTACTACAAGTTCAGCTCGGCACGCTTCCCCAACTACTACCCCACCTCGCTGGGCGAGGGACAGCCCATCACAAGCCGGACCGACGCCAGCACACAAGCCTCGGAATGGAAATTTGTGGACCGCACCGACGGCACTTTCGACATTGTCAACCGCCACGACGGCCTCTACATATCGCCTGCATCAAGCAACAACACTGCCCTCAACGCGGTGGCCGCACAACCCGAAGCGGGTTGGAAACTGCTCGATAGCGGACAGTCGGGCTACTTCATATTTGTGAGCGATGCCAACCATGCCGAAATCAACCAGACCAAAAGCGAGCAAGGCTACAAGCTCTACAACTGGGGCTACGGCTCAAAAACCGCCGGCGAATACCGCTTCGACGACAAGGGCTGCTGGTTCAGTTTCAGCCCCACCGAAACCGTCGACAACACCGCCACCGGCATAGGCGCCATCAGCACCGCCACCACCCCCGAGCAGTGGTACGACCTCAGCGGCCGACGTGTAGCACGCCCCACCAAGGGCCTCTACATATCGAGCAAAGGCCGAAAGGTGGGACGGTGATTAACTTAGCGCTGTAAAAGGAACGCAAGCACTAATGGGGGCGACGCGTCCCGCGTCGGGATAATGAAAGAAAAGAATACAAGCTCTACTAAATAACAGCTGCACTTTTCCCGACGCGGGACGCGTCGCCCCCATTAGTGCTTGCGTTTCTTCAAGCTCCAAACGCTAGCACCCTCCACCAAACGCTACCACCAAACGCTACCTCTAATGGGGGCGACGCGTCTCGCGTCGGGCATTAAAGCAAAGGCTCACAGACAAGCGTGTAATTAGTGCTGTCTGTGAGCCTTTGTTTCGTGTATAAATGCTGCATTTTCCCGACGCGGGACGCGTCGCCCCCATTAGTGCTTGCGTTTTTTACAGCGCCAAGCGGTTAACAAGCCACGCTACTGCATCAGCCCATTAGCATATTAACAACATATTGTAACACATTAGCACATTAAAAAAGCGTCAGTCCGCACAACCACCCTACCCATAAATACATTAACTTTGCACCCGTGAATAAAGAATGCGTGGGTGCAAAGTTTTTTTGCCTCCCCACCCCAAACACACCCCTAATGCAACAATGACAAGCGCAACAACCGAAAAACAGCGCGAGCGCCAAATATTCCGCGTCACGCTATGGGGCAGCGTAGTAAACTTTTTGCTGCTCGTGTTCAAATTTGTAGCCGGCATAGTAGGCGGCAGTGCAGCCATGATAGCCGATGCCGTACACTCACTCTCCGACTTCATCACCGACGTAGTGGTCATACTCTTTGTGCGCATATCAGGCAAGCCCTGCGATGCCGACCACGACTTTGGCCACGGCAAATACGAGACCCTCGCCTCAGCCCTTATAGGCCTCATGCTCATGGCCGTAGGCATAGGCATACTGTGGAGCGGCGCCACCCAGATAGTGCACGTGTGCCAAGGCCACACACTTGCCCAACCCGGCATGATAGCCCTTGTAGCCGCACTCCTCTCAATAGTGTCCAAGGAGCTCATCTACCAATGGACCGCCCGCGTAGGCCGCCGCGTAGAGTCGCAAGCCGTCATAGCCAACGCCTGGCACCACCGCAGCGACGCCCTGTCGAGCATAGGCACCGCCGTAGGCATAGGCGGCGCCATTGTGTTAGGCCCCGAGTGGCGTGTGCTCGACCCCATAGCCGCCGTAGTAGTGAGCGTGTTCATCATCAAGGTGTCCGTACAACTGTTTGTGCCCAGCATACAGGAGTTGCTTGAAAAGTCGTTGCCCGAGGCCGACGAGTCGTTCATCATCAGCACCATACTCGAGCAGCCCGGTGTGAGTGCGCCCCACAATCTGCGCACCCGCCGCATAGGCAGCAACCGCGCCATCGACGTACACTTCCGCATGGACGGCAGCACTCCCCTGGTGGAGGCGCACCACGCCACGCGTCAAATTGAGGCCCGCCTGCGTGCCAAATTTGGTCCGCAAACCATCATCACCACCCACGTTGAGCCGCTCAAGTAGCGGCAGCAGCGGGCCGGTTTATCAGTTACGGGAGAGCGTTTTTTCAATAACGCGAGAGCGGATTTTCAGTTAGTCTGACTGAAAATCCGCTCTGTCGTTATAGGAAAACGCTCTCCCGTTGTGCATCAAACGCGCACACTATTAGGGGGGTGCCTCCCGCATTGAGCGTGTGGCAAAAGCACGCTCATTTTGTTTTTTTGAGTTTTTTCGTTTTACTCAAGTATCTGAGTCAAAAGTTTTTATTAACGCTACTTAGTTAATAAATACGCCAATCCACTCTGCATAATGTGCCAAAGCCAAAACGCAGAGTGATAAAACTACGGTTTACATTGTTAATGTATGTATAAAACGGGGGGGTAATTCCTAAATGTCTATATTTGCGTTCATTAAATAATGTATATAAACGCGCTAACACAATTAGGGCTTACGAGTTAACTATTTAACAAGAAAGAATGCGTTTTATACACCTCTGAGGACAATATATACAGATATTCTAACACGAAGCAGGTTATGAAAAAGGCACTATCCATTATTACTACCTTGTCACTATCGCTAATATGTGCATTGTGCACATGCAATTGCAACAACGCCCCCGATATATCACCATCTCCTGAAAATTTGCAAAAGTATTACGAACGTGACTCGCAGCGCATGAAGGCGCACGAAAAGTTTGCAGCCTACTTCGACTTTTCGGGTGTGTATGTGGCTTACGCCGACCCCGCCACAGCGCAAACCTTCAACGGCATCACGCAAAAGGTGACCGGTTCGCTACAGAACTATGACCTTTACTCGCTGGCCAACAGCAAGATAGAGCAGTTAAGCAGCGGCGATTTGCAATCGGCAGCCCAAATATTTGAACGCTTGCACGACCCCGCTGCGCAAGGCCAGCTTTATGCCCCCATTGAGCAGGCTCTGCATAAAATTGTGGCCGATGACCGCAGTGCACTGCTTGTGACCGACTACGAGGAGTACACCCCCGGCCACAAGATATACCAACAGGCCTATGCCACACCCTACTTTGAGGAGTGGCTCAAACGCGGCAAGGAAATCACCTTTTTTGTGACCGACTATATGGAAGGGAGTCTGCCCAAGCACTTGTACTACACCGTGTTTGACGATGAGAGCCACCGCCTGCTCAAGGAGGTGGAGGACGCTTTGGCTGGCAAACCGCAAAACTACAAGCGTTTCACCTTATCCATGCACAATTACATTGTAGCCCCCATGCCCGGCGGCACGAGCGGTGCTTACGCTGGGCCATGCATAGGCGGCACCTACCACGACCAAAATGGCGAGGACGTGGTGACGGCCTCCGTCGAGAATAGCGAGCCCGATGGCTTTAACCCCCTGCCTAATGCACGTGCCGAGGTGTACACATTCGACGAGCAGTGGGAGGGCATCGTGCAGAATGCGCGCGACCAGCAAGATGCTGAAATTCCTGCTGCGTTCCGCTTCAAGCACCTGTTTCAGAACCTTTATGCCGACTTTTCAAACACCGACTCCTACCAAATCAAAGCGCTTAACGTGCGCATGACCGATGTGGGCACCGACTTTGAGCGCTACATAAACTGGCTCACGGCCATGACCTACCAGCCCAAAGTGACTGTGGTTGATGGCGAGCGACAGATTGAGGTGCCCGACGAGAGTGCTGCCTTTTACGACGACAAAGGCCAGTTGCTGCCCGAATACGACTATATCAAGAACGGCATTCAAGTGTCGGAGGTGGCAGGCGTGGCAGTGTTTGACCAAAAGCTCTTTGAGCAGACCTTTGCCCAAACAGCAGGACGCAAAGTTGAGCTGGCGGTCAACCTCAGCCCAAGTTTTGGCGGCACCATAGCCGGCAAGGACGACCAGTCGGGCCTTTACCGCATCGACCTGTACGTGGCAGATGCCGAGCCCAACCTCGGACCGCAAATTGACGCACTCTTTGGTTGGCCTGGCAACAACTGCCTGAGCTCTGCTGTGCGCAATGTGCTGCAACACTGCAATCCACGCGGCAGCAATGTGTACACCTATTTTGTCAGAATGAATTAACCACTTACTTAATCAGCACGCTGGCGGAATTAGTTGACAGTCAAACGTGTTAACAAGCAAGCTTGTCGGGAACTTTACATTCCCTGCCTGTCTGTCTTTACCCCCTTGAATAGTACAGGACATACTTACTTGCTAACCCATTAACCATGAATTTCACCAACGGGTTTAACCGAACTAACACTACCATTACAACCATGTCATCAATCATCATTCCCGTTTACGCCTATGCGGCCATAGCCGCCGTAGTAGCCCTCATTTTTTCCATAGTACTATCAAATGGCGTAGCCTTCCGCCCCGACATGAGCGATGTAGGCAAGCGCAAGGGCATTTTTTGGTTTACAAGCATTGCAGCCCCGGTGCTCACCTTCTTGCTTGCCTTTTTGTTAGTATACATCAGCCTTAAGACTGGCTCCAAAAAGAGTGCCTGCATACTGCACATGAGCATAGGTGCCATCGCGTCGTGGGCGCTCTACATTATTGTGGGTTTTGTGGTGTCGAAGGCCAATCCCAAGGGCAAACTCGGCTCATGGTTCTGACACCTGCCTGGCTACTCAAACGCAAATACGTGAAACGATAAAAGCAAATTCATGAACGACAGACTCTTTGTAATAGCCATAGGCGGCACGGGCATGAGATGCCTTGAGGCCTTTGTGCACTTGTGCGCCATAGGCATGTTCGACAATGAAGAAATCAACATACTCACACTCGACACCGACCAAAGCAACGGCAACAAGGGACGGGTGGAGCGCCTGATTGAACTCTACAACAAGGTAAAGACTGACAACCCCGCCACACCAGGTGGAAGTCCCAATGCCAACACCTACTTTTCGGCAAAGCTCAACCTTTACCGTTTCTACACCGACTACTCAAAAGCAAGCCGCAGCTCCTATGCCAAAATCAGTGCTACGCAAGGCTTGCAGCGTGAGGTGGAGAATGATGACCGCGACCTGGCCGACCTCTTTCTTGACCACGACACCGTACAGAGCTTTAACCTCGACCACGGCTACCGCGCGCAAACACACCTTGGCTCGATGCTGATGTATCACGGCATCATTGAGGCAGCCCGCCACTACATCGAGGACAAGGAACGCGCCACCGAGCCCGAAAAGCAGCTGGCAGCTTTCCTGACCGAACTGCAGCAGAGCGGTGCCGGCGCACGTGTGTTTGTGTTTGGCTCAGTGTTTGGCGGCACCGGTGCATCGTCCATTCCCGTAGTGCCCGAAGCACTGAAGGAGGCCGTCAGCCTCATATCGCAGAACACCATCGACTTTAACAACGTGAAGTTTGGTGCCACGCTGCTCACCGAGTACTTCAGTTTCAACTCGCCCTCCGACGCCCAACGCCGACAGGAAAAACTTGTGGCCACGTCCGACTACTTTGCCATCAACTCACAAGCCGCTCTGCAGTTCTACCAGCAAGACCGCACGGTGAAGGACCGCTACAAGCGCCTCTACCACGTGGGGTGGCCGGCACAAGAGCTCAATGTGTCGGAAGGTGCCAGCCAAACCATTACAGGCGGTGCTGAGCAAAAGAACGCTTGCCACGTGGTGGAGCTAATGTGTGCCTGCGCCGCTTACGACTTTTTCGGACTTGACGATGCTGCCTTGCAAAATACCACTGCGCAGTATCTGTACCGCTCGGTCGAACTGGACGATAACAAAAACCTCACCTTTAAGGGCACCGACTTTGTGAGTGCCAGAAATGCCGACGAGTTTCTGCAAAAGATGGGGTCGTTCCTTGTATTGGCCCACATCATACTGTCAATGCACGGCAGCGCACTGCCGCGCGTAGGCATGAGCAAAGACAAAATAGGCACACGCGGTTTCATAAGCTGGCTCTCTGAGTTCAAAATTACCGACTACAATGAGCTGAAGCCCGAACAGACTGAGGATATAGACAAATACATGAAGGAGTTTGCCTATAGCACCAACGCAGGTGCCCTGGTGCGCGGCTGGATATATCAAGTGTACAACTCGGTGCGTGCGGTGGGTGCAAGCAAGTTCTTGTTTGCACCAAAGATATTTGAAGAGAATATCAGTGCCCTTGCTACGATGGACCCCTGCAAGGAGATACAGGAGGAAAAGAAGACTGGGTTGATTATCAAGACTGATAGTCGCACCAAGTACGACGACTTTGTCAAGAACCTGCCCAACAGCCGCCCTAACAACGAGGAGCAGAGTGTGAGCACCATGAAGGAGCGTTTTCTGGCGCACATGTACCGTGCTATTAATGCCACCATTCCCTTCAGCACGAAGCTTTAAGCTGAAGCTCTGCAACCTGATTACACCAACGAGTAAAGTAAGTACACACAGCTATGCCAGATATTAAAGCATTGACCATCAAAGTGAGCGAGCGCAGCCAGCAGCAGGGAGCTGCCGGCCAGTGGCAGGACTTCACATCGCAGATGCAAGCCTTCACACGCGACATTGAGACCCCCGCCATAAAAGAGGGGGTTGACGTGAGCGCCATCGTGTCGGGCGTGCCCTCGGTGTTTGCACGTGCCGACCTGTTCAGCCATTCGCTCAACGAAATACAAACCATACGCAAGGACGCAGCCTCGGGGCTGAACCAATACTACATCAACTTGGTGGACGAGTGGCGCGGTCTGATAACCTGCATCGCCCTTAACAACACGGCCATACAAGTGCGCCGCATCAACATGGCCTACAGCGATGGCAAGGACATCAAGCAAACGCAGAACATGTATGAGCCGAAGGGTGCCTTTGGCAACATGCTCATGGGCGACCGCCACATCTGGACCGAGCAGGGTCTGGCGCGCAACGACCAGGCTCAGCCCTTCATCTACATTATCAAATACAACGGCCAGGTGGTGGGCGCCACGTCGCCCCGCTCGGTGTTTTTCACCTCGGTGGCCTACGCCATTGAGCAAAATCTGCCCTTTGTCGACTCTAATACGCACCGTTTTACCGACCCCCTTCACAGCAGCATACCCGACGACCAACTGCTCAACTTGCTGGCCTATGTCAACATTCTGCTGCCACGTATAACCCAGTTTGAGGCTTACTACAAGCAAGCCGGGCTGAACTACCAGGCCATCAAGTTGGAACTTGGCACATGGCAAAGCGAGATACTCAACCTTGTGCGTGCCCGCCAATTGCGCGAGGACGATGCCAGTGCGCTGCCTGTGCAAGGCTTTGATGGGCCGTTCAAGTTTCTCAACTACACCGAGGAACTATATGGCAACAACGGCGAGATAACCACCGAGCCCGATGCGCAAGGGTTGGCCAAACCATTCAAGCCCGAGGAATTGCTGCTGCCCAAAACGTCAGAGATAGCACGCATATGGCTGCCGCGCGACTACGAAGAGGATGCCACACGCGTGGCCTCACTGCCCGTATACCTGCTCCGGGCCCAAATCAAGGGTACACCGCGGTATGCCTACTTTGCCATTCCCCTGAGCCAGAAGGGCATACAGGTGTTTGGCACCAATGCCAGCATATTGTTAGGCTATCAGAATGCCGGCTACAACATTGACTCAAAACTCACTGCCGACTATGAGGAGACCACCAACACGCTGTCGGTGCGCCTGACCATCATGATAAAGGACGGGCAGACGGGCAAGTGCAAGGAGAAGTCCATACCCATCGACTACAAGGTGGGCGGCATGTTTGCCCGCAACAAGGACGCCATAGTGTGGCCCAACTTTATAGCGCGTGACTGGAACCGCTACTTCCTCTACTCAGAACTGCCCCACAATGTGCGCCAAAACGACTGTCCCTACATGGCAGTGCCATTTGTGGGCGACGAGACCAGCGACAACTTTGCCATTATAACCGACCGCGACGGCAACATTCAATATTTGGCCGAACAGGGCCAAGCACAAGGCGATGGCAAGCTGCTGGTGGTGAGCGACAGCCGCACAGCCTCACGGCAGTATAAGTATGAAGTATATGAGAGTGCGCACCCCTTCAAGGGAGTGCGTCTGACCTGCGTGAACGGGCAGGAGGGCGGCTTTGTGCTCATTCATTACAGCAATGACCTGATGGCCGACGACAAGCTACCCAAGGACATGCTGCACAACAACCATAAACTGCAGGAGGTGAAGTTGGGCATCGACTTTGGCAGCACCAATACCTCGGTGGCCTACCACGACGGCAACGCACGCGATGCCCAGGGAATCAGTTTTGCCAACCAGCGCATATCGCTCTTTACCGACCTTGACGGCACGCAGAACAACATACCTGCCGAACGCAATGTATTGTTTTTCCAAAACGAGGAGGTGTACTCCAACGCTGTTAAGAGCATACTGGCCATACACGACGACCAGCGTCTGCCACAGTGCAGCAACAACGACATCAACACCCTGCGCGCCGAAGCTGTGCAAGGCGGCTTTCCCTGCTTTGGCCGGCACTTGCCGGTTGAGAATGTGACGGACAATGCCATGCGTCTCGGGTTCAGAGGGGGGCAGAACGTGGTAGAACTGGTACACAACATGAAGTGGAGCGGCCGCGAGGAGGACAAGGCCCACAAGCAGGCCTTTCTGTCGTCGTTGTTGCTTCACATTTATGCCGAACTATATGTCAAGGGCCTCGTGCCCAACGACTTGCGATGGTCATATCCCTCGGCCATGGGCTACGAATTGATGCGACAGTACAACCAGATATGGCAGTCGCTCAAACATGTTACTCCAGTTACAAACGAGGAGGGCACGGCCTGGCGGTTGGACATCGCGCAAATACCGGCTCTCAACATCAAACTTGGCACTGACAACGTGTTTGGCAACACTCCGGCCGCCAGTTCACCCTTTGGCGACGAGGCGACGGGATTTGGCGGTCCTTCGCCCTTTGACTCTCCCGCAGGCGGGGGCTTTGGCAGCGACCCGTTTGGCACGGGCAATGACCCATTTGCCACACCAACTGCCGCACCAGCTACGCAGGGCTTTGCCAACGACCCATTTGCCCCCACGCAGCCCGCTGCCGCACAACAGTCGTCCCAAAAGGCTCTTGTGCCTGAGGACGACAAGTTTAAGTTCGACTTCAAACCCATCGACACGACCAAGGCCATGACCGAGGCCAGTGCTGTGGCCAACTACCTGTCATTTGACATAGTGGCAAACGACTTGACCTTCTGCTTCGATGTGGGTGGCAGCACTACCGACATCTCGGTACTATGTAAGGACAACGATGGTTGCAAAATGCTGAAGCAGAACTCTATACGCTTTGCCGCACAATGCCTGTCGCGTGCCACCAACCAAATGGCCGACCAGTTTAAGCGTGTGTTGCAAAAGGTGTGTCATAACTACCAACTAAGCATCATTGGCTTTAACGACGGGCAGAACTTGTATTCGGCACAAAGTGCGCCCTATTACTTTGAGCAGGTGGTGGACCAACTCAACCCCGAGCAATTGGCCGACTTTTACCAGACGGTCAGTGCAGACTGCCCACAACTATTCTGTGTAGACCTTTACGTAACGGGCCTCATCTCGTTCTATGCAGGCCAGTTGGCCACCAAACTGCTTAAGGAGGTGCGCCGCTCAGAGGAGTTGCCCATGTTTGCCGACAGCTGGCGCCCCAACGTCAAGGTGGTGTTTGCCGGCAAGGGCTCGCGCATATTTGAATGGCTCAACGCCATGAATGCCCAAACGGCACAGCGCTACTACCTTGAGATGTTTATGATGGGCATGGGCGGTGAACAGGTGCTGAAGGGCAACCTTGGCGGTTGGCCAAAGTTTGAGTTACAGACAAAGCCGGCGCATGATGTAAAGTTTGAGGTGTCAAAAGGCTTGGCCAAGACCACCAACAGCCCGTTGCAAATGTCGGAAAGTGCCATCGAGATAGTGGGCGAAAACGGCTTTACACTTTACAACACCGACACCCGTGAGAAGACGGCGCTCAGCTTCGACAGCAATATTACACCCGACTACATGGAGAGCGTTGGCGTGTGCTTTAACGCGCCTGACGCGGGAATATTTGACATGAGCAAAACTTGTTTTTATACCTTTGCCGCTGTGTACTGCAAGTATGTAGCCCGCTTCTTTGGCAATGGCATGTTAGATATTGAGACAGTGAAGGAAGGTATGGCGTCGATGTCGAACATCTGTACCTACATACAGAATATGCCCGAGGTGCAAAACGCCCACCGCAACAGTGAGCAGAAGTTTGACTATGTGGCCCCAATCATCATCATAGAGGGCATGAAGTTCTACGATGAATATTTGTTTAGGGCTTTGAAGCAGAGCAAGTAATGATAAACGTGAACTATTGCATATTGGTGACCATCACGGCCGATGCCATTGCATTTCGCTACAACCGCAGTGATGGCGACAACCGTTTTGTGGACTATGCCCCTAACGGTGAGGTAAACATGCCCTTTGCCATATTGTGCACTGGCAACAAGTTTGTGATAGGGCGCAGCGCCTACGAGGCGGCATGCCATAACCACAACCCCAACGCCTATGCCAACATATTCAGCACCTGCACGGCCAGTCGCACCTTTAAGTTTGCCGACCGCGACGAACCACTTGGCAAACTGCCCTACTACGCCATACGCTGCTACATAGAGCAAATATTGTCAAACATATTCTACAACCAGACTGGCACGCTCGAAAGTAATGTGGCACGTTTGCCGCTGATGTTCTTGTTCGGTCCCGAACTCGACACCAACAAACAGCGCTTTATTCTCGCCCCATTTGAGGAGGGTGGCTTCCAAAATATGCGCGATTATAACTATGCACGCCTATTGCTGCCCGTGGTAGCGTCACAAACAGCCCCTTCTGACCGCAAGCGCGTGAGCGGGGTGGTGTTGGTTTCGGTTGACGGTGATGACCTGCTGGTGCAACTCTACGACGCAGTGCGCCATGAGCCGCTTGGCAATGTGGTGCGCATTGAGGGGCAGGGACGCGACCCACGCATAGGCGAGGCTGCCAGCCATATATGGAACTGCTTGTACAACTATAACTACAAGGACCGCGCACTCGAGGAGCACATACTGCGTGAGGCTGCCGAACATTTTCTGAGCAGCACAGCGCAGGAGGTGAACGATGTGTTGCGCATGTCGGACGGCACGATGCAAGATTATATGCTGCGCCGCACCGAGCTTGACATGTCGGCAGCCGGCACAGCCAGCCGCATGGTGTTGTACCAGCTTGGCAATGAACTGGCGCGCCATGGTCTGTCGGCACAACAATGCCGCGTGGTATTGGCCGGACGGGCTGCTACAGACTACTTTGAGAGCTTGTTTGCCCAAAGCCGCTGGGCCTTGCCCATTACCAAAGTAACAGCGCGCGAAAAGCAAATGTTGCTCGACCGCCTGCTGGGCGAGGTGAAGGCCAGCGGCTATAATCTGGGGCAGGGCGGCACGACAGGCCACAAGCCAAGACGCAACCCCGAGCCACCTGTACAACCGCCTGCTGGACCTACGGGCACAGGGACAACTGCGGCACATGACGACCCACTGCTCGTGATACGCTATAAACGGCGGGTGGAGATAATGGTGCGCGAGGCTAAAGCCAAGATAGCAGCTGCAGACTACAAGGCTGCACGCAGCAAGATTAAAGGGCTGCTCGACGAACTGCACAATGCGCCGGTGCACGCCTACGATGCGCAACTTGAGGAACTGCTGGCACAGATACCCCAAACTGCGCCCACGCCCAAACCGCAACCAGCGCCAGACAATACTACAGCCGGACAGCCGCAGCCGCCAGTGCCTCCCTACACGCCACAACCACGTCCCGAACTGACTGAGCGCGAGGTGCGCATGCGCCTGGCTCCGTTGCGCGAGATGGTGAAGACCAACTACAAGCAAGCCGAGGCTGAATTTGCCTATCTGAAGGCGCAGGCCAAGCTGATTGGCAAAGCAACTCTTGACCGCAAGATGCAGGAGTTTGCGCATTTGTTTGCAGAGGTGCAGACAGTTGAAACAAAGACTAAAAGCACTGGCTGTGCAATACCAAACTCTGACAAAACAAACGTAAAAAAAGAGACCGTTGCCCCAAAGTCAAAGGCTGCAACTTTGCTCAGCCAAAGTCGCTATCAGGAGGCCAAAAAGGCGTTTGCCATGGCACACGACAGTACTATGTCAGCCCTTTGTACCAAACTGATAAAGTACACAATGCGCGTGGAACGTGCGATCAAGCCCGAACTGGTATCGGTAAAAACTGCGCACAACCACACCAAGGCACAGGCTTACTTGAAAGATTTGCTCGAACTGCACGAATGCCAACAGCAGGCCGGAATTGACACAACGGAGACTGACACGCTGGTTGAGGCTTACAAAAAGATTATAAACGCGCGATGACTTATTCAATCTGCGCACAAAGAATAACTCATAACTCAAAAATCAATTACATTATGTCAAGATTTAACTTGAAGAAAGGTGACCGCTTCTCGCTTAGCAAGGAGAGCGGCTTGAACAAAATACAGGTAGACTTAACCTGGAAGTCTGGGGCTGACCTTGATGCCTCGGCCTTTTTACTTGGTGCCGACGGCGTGATTATGGACGATGCTGACTTTGTTTTTTACAACTCTGACAACCGCAGCGAGCCTTGGAACCGCGAAAAGTTTGGTTCAAAGGTGAACTGGCGCGGTGAAACTATCCCCGTGTCTGCCGACGGCTCGGTGCTTGGTTCGCCTGACGACCTGGGCGAAGGCGATGAGGAAGAAGGCGACGACGCTGGCGAAACCATGCACGTGATACTGAACAAAGTGAACCCCAAAGTGCAGGAAATCATTTTCTGTGTAACAATTTATCACACTGCGGGCGATGACGTGACGTTTGGCCAGGTACGCGAACCGGCTATTGTCATCACCAATGAGGAAACTGGCGAGGAACTCTGCCGCTACAACTTGAAGGAGAATTTCTCATCAGAAACTGCCGTTGAGGCTGGCAAACTTGTTTGCAACGAAGACGGCGAATGGGAGTTTGAGGCTGTAGGCCAGGGTTATACTGGCGGTATGCAGACCTTGATAGACATGTACGCTTAACCTAAAAACGAAGAGGAACACATGGCACGTTTTAATTTGAACAAAGGCGACCGCTTCAAGCTCAGCAAGGACGCGGGCCTGAATAACCTGCAAGTACACCTGTCGTGGGACGGCGACCACGACCTTGACTCATCAACCTTTTTATTAGGCGAGGAGGGTGTGATAAACAATGACGCTGACTTTGTATTTTACAACTCAGAGAACCGCCAAGAGCCCTACGACAAGGCCAAACATGGTGCCAAGCGCAACTACATAGCCACGGTGCGCCCCATGTCGGCCGATGGCTCGGTGCTCGGCTCGATTGACGAGGTGGACGGCGGCGGCGACGGCGAGACCATAGACATCTGCCTGGACAAGGTGGACGCCAAGATACAGGAGATTGTATTTGTGGCCACTGTTCATGGCAATGAGACCTTTGGCGACGTGAAAGATGCCGCTATCACACTGACCAACACCGACACTGGCGAGGAACTGTGCCGCTATGCGCTCAACGAGGCATTTGCGGCTGAGGACGCGGCCGAGATAGCCAAACTCTTTTTGAACGACGAGGGCGAATGGGAGTTTGAGGCTGTTGGCGTGGGTCATGAAGGTGGGTTGCAAACGCTCATTGATTTGTTTACTTAATAAAGTTTACACTCATGACAGAAGATAAGAGCAAACGCAAGAGTACGCGCAAGTTCAACCTTGAAAAGCACGTAAAGCGCTCCTTCAATTTGGAGAAAGAGGTTGCAGCAACTCCTGCACCATCAGCAGAAGCACCTGCTACCCCACAGCCTGCGCCCACGCCCGCCCCTGCAGGCGGTGGCGATGCTACACAAACTGGCAATGGCGGCAACAAGGGCAAGCATGTGCTGTCGTTAGTTGTGGGGCTCGCAGTGGTGGCAGCCATTGGCTTTGCCGCATTCCGTGGCTGCAACAGCAATAGCAGTCAGCCTGTGGACGAGCCCGTGGTTGACACCGTTATGGACGAGCAGCCCACTGCGCCAACTGACAGCACTCAGCGCGCTGACAGCACACAGTTTGGAGGTGGCGACCAGAATGCGCCTGCAGGCGCACCGAACGAGGTGCAACCGCAGGACGAAACAGTAAATACTGCAACGCCCTCAGCCCAACCTGAAACTTCAACGCCTTCAACCACCTCAACGCCCTCAACCACCAAGACTGCGACACCATCAACAGATGTGGACGCAGAGGTGCAAAAGGTGCTGCACGGAGACTATGGCAACGGTCAGGAGCGCAAGGACAAGCTCGGCAGTTCGTACACTAAGATACAGCGCGCTGTGAACCGCTACTATCGCAGCAAGGGACTGCTTTAATGATATGAATGCACTATCCAAACGTGCATTGGAACCTACAAAAAACAACGCTCGCACGGTGGCAGACATTACGTCTGTGGCAGTGCGAGCGTTGGCGCTTATTTTTACCCGTTGGCACAATTATGGACTGACGGGTTGATGGGTTGAGAAGGGAATAGTAACGGGCAAGTTACTTCACATCGCCCACCTTGATGAGGTATTCGGCAATCTGTACGGCGTTGAGGGCGGCACCCTTGCGTATTTGGTCGCTTACGAGCCAAAGGGTGAGGCCGTTGGGGTTGGCCAAGTCCTTGCGGATACGACCTACATATACGGGGTCCTTGCCGGCCAGGAAGAGGGGCATGGGGTACTCCTTCTTTTCGGGATTGTCCATCAGCACCAAGCCGTCGCCACCCGATATGGCCTGCTTTACGGTGTCAATGTCGAGGGGTTGCTCTGTCTCCACCCAGATGGCCTCAGAGTGAGAGCGGAGGGAGGGCACACGCACACAGGTGGCTGAGGTGAGCACGTCGGAGTGCATGATTTTGCGTGTCTCGTTGTACATCTTCATCTCCTCCTTGGTGTAACCGTTGTCTTGGAACACGTCGATTTGTGGAATGACGTTGAAGGCCAGCTGGTAGGCAAACTTGTTGACGGTGACGGGCTGTCCGGCCAACACCTGGCGGTACTGCTCCACCAGTTCGTCCATGGCAGCCTGGCCAGCACCGCTCGCGGCTTGGTATGAGGCCACGTGCACACGCTTGATGTGGCTCAGGTTCTCGATGGCCTGCAGTGCCACCACCATCATGATAGTGGTGCAGTTGGGGTTGGCAATGATGCCGCGCGGACGTGTGAGGGCATCCTTGGCATTGCACTCAGGCACAACGAGGGGCACTTCGTCGTCCATGCGGAAGGCCGAAGAGTTGTCAATCATTACGGCGCCATACTTGGTGATGTCGGCGGCAAACTCCTTTGAGGTGCCGGCACCAGCTGATGTAAAGGCAATGTCAACGTCCTTAAAGTCGTCGTTGTGCTGCAGGAGTTTGACAGTGTACTCCTTGCCGCGGAAGGTGTATTTGGTGCCTGCGCTACGGGTTGAGCCGAAGAGCAGCAAATTGTCGATAGGGAAATCGCGCTCGGCCAGCACGCGCAGAAACTCTTGGCCTACGGCGCCGCTTGCGCCAACGATTGCTACGTTCATATTGCTTGTGGTGTGTTTTATGCCGCCAAACTGGGGTTATTGCTTTCATCACAACCCGCACAGCGGGGCGGTATGTTACATTTTGTAATTGTCTGTTTTATGATTGGTTGCATAACGTCAGCCGACGTTAGGTGTGCAAATGTACAACATTTTTTGCTATTTTTGGTCAGTCCGTCCTATTTGTGCGCGTCAGTTGGCAGTAAATGGCGGTTTTTTTCGCAACTTTGCAGCATCATACACACATTTTATGCCTTTTATTGGGCAAATCTAATAATTACAGACCTTGATAACAGACCCTACCTGGATATTCCTCATAGTGCTGGGCATCATACTCTTTGCGCCCATGCTGCTCGACAAGTTGCGCGTGCCCTCGATAGTGGGCATGATATTTGCCGGCGTGCTCATCGGCCCCCACGGGTTCGGTGTGCTTGAGCGCGACACCAGCTTTGAGTTGTTTGGCAAGGTGGGGCTTTACTACATCATGTTCCTTGCCTCGCTCGAGATGAACCTGCAGGACGTGCAGCGCATCAAGGGGCGCGCCGCCACGCTCGGTTTGCTCAGTTTTGTCATACCGATGGGCATTGGCTATGCCGCCAACTCGATGCTGGGCTACGGTGCGGCCGCTGCGGTGCTGATGGCCGCCATGTATGCCTCGCACACGCTGATAGCCTACCCCATTGTGCTGCGCTACGGCCTGTCGCGGCTCGACAGTGTGAGCATAGCGGTGGGCGGCACCATAGTGGCCGACACGCTCACGCTGCTGGTGCTTGCCGTGGTGGGCGGTGTGTTTAAGGAGCACGTGACGGGCCTTTACTGGCTGTGGCTGTTGGTCAAGGTGGTGGCGCTTGGCGGCATAATCATATATAGCTTTCCGCGCATAGGGCGGTGGTTCTTCCGCCGCTACGACGACAGCGTGGTGCAGTATGTGTTTGTGCTGTGCCTGGTGTTTCTGGGTGCAGGCCTGATGGAGTTTGTGGGCATGGAGGGCATATTGGGTGCCTTCCTGGTGGGCCTTGTGCTCAACAGGCTTATTCCGCCCTCGTCGCCCTTGATGAGCCACATCGAGTTTGTGGGCAATGCCTTGTTCATACCCTTCTTTTTGATAGGTGTGGGCATGCTCATCAACCTTGGTGCGCTGGTTGAGCACGAGGGTGCCATAGTGGTGGCCGCCGTCATGGTGGCGGTGGGGCTTGGCAGCAAGTGGCTGGCCTGTTTTGTCACACAGAAGGCTTTTAAGATGAGCCTTGGCGAACGCCGCCTGATGTTTGGCCTTACCGGCTCGCGTGCTGCGGCCACACTGGCAGTGGTGCTTGTGGGTTACAAGATAATACTGCCCGACGGCAGCCGTCTGCTTGGCGATGATGTGCTGAACGGGGCCATGGTGCTCATACTGGTGACGTGTGTGGTAAGCTCGCTCATAACCGAGAACACGGCGCGCAAGGTGGCTGTGGTGCAACGCTCGGCCGCCACTGCCACTACGGTTGTGGCCCAGCCGGCGGGCGAGGCTCCCGACCGCATACTCATGGCGCTGCACAACCCCTCGATGGTGCAAGCGCTGGTTGACCTGTCGCTCATGCTGCGCACGCCGCACTCGGTGGCGCCCATCATAGCGCTCAATGTGGTGCTCGACAACAACCCCTCGGCGCGCCAGTCGGGCGAGGAGCAGCTCGAGCATGCGGTTAAGCTGGCTGCTGCCACCAACATGCGCATACAAACGTACCAACGCTGGTCGGTGAATGTGGCGAGCGGCATATCGCACACCATCAAGGAGCGTGCGGTGAGCGACCTTGTGCTCGGACTGCACCAGAAGGAGCGTCTGTCTGACACCTTTTATGGCAAGTTGAGCACCGACCTGCTTGGTGCCATCGACCGCCAGATATTTATATTCCGTGCCACAATGCCGCTCAACACCATGCAGCGCATACAGTTGCTTGTGCCGCCTAAGGCGGAGTATGAACAGGGCTTTGGGGGCTGGCTCGACCGCATAGCCTTGCTTGCGCGCCAGCTTACGTGTGGCATCAATGCCTACTCTACGGCCGACACGCTGACGGCGGTAGAGCACTATGTGGGCAGCAAGCACAATGGGGTGCCTTTGCTCGGCACGGAGTACCGGTCGTGGAACGACCTTGTGCCCCTGGCCCATAACGCCCGCACCGACCACCTGGTGGTGTTTGTGTGTGCGCGGCGCGGCACCATCTCATTCCACAACTACCTCGACCGCCTGCCCGACCAGATTGAGCGTTACTTTTCGTCGCGCAACGTGCTGATGGTTTATCCGCAGCAACCGTTTACGAGGCGCAGTTAGTGGCAACGGGGCTTATGCCAAAGCGGCCTGCACTATGATGAGAGCTGCGCATTGTTTTTCAACAGTTAGCGGCAGCGGGACATACGCCAAAGCGGCCTGCGCTATGATGAGAGCTGTGCATTGTTTTTCAGCAGTTAGCGGCAGCGGGACATACGCCAAAGCGGCCTGCGGTGAGTGCATTCACCGCAGGCCGCTTTGCATGGCGCCTTGACACAAGAAAAGCAGTCAGCTGCGTGAACAACTGACTGCCGTACAATTCAAAGTCGGGGTGACTGGATTCGAACCAGCGACCACACGCCCCCCAGACGCGTACTCTAACCGGGCTGAGCTACACCCCGAATTGCGAGTGCAAAAGTACGCATTTCCTCTTAACCTGCAAACTTTTACCGCATTTTTTTGTACAAAAACCGCAATTACCGCGTCTTTTTGCCGCATTTTGGGGCAAAAAGAGTAACTTTGCGGTGTTTGCAACCATTGATTAGTTGACGGGGGGGGCGATGGGTTTACGAGACATTGCCGCCTTGGCAAGGCTTCAACACGCTGCAAGAAAACGCAAGCACTAATGGGGGCGACGCGTCCCGCGTCGGGCTATAGAACGGAGGGCAATGCGAACTCTGCTAAATAATAGCTGCATCTTTTCCCGACGCGGGACGCGTCGCCCCCATTAGAGGTAGCGCTTGGTGCTTGAGTCCATTCGCACGTTTACTTTTCGCTGGACTGCCACGACAATGAACAAATGCTGCATCTTTTCCCGACGCGGGACGCGTCGCCCCCATTAGAGGTAGCGTTTGGCGTTTGAGTCCATTCGCACGCCCCCGGCTCTGCCAACACGCACGCATATATTATATATATATACAAAGATACTATGGAAGTACCCACCACATATTCGCCCAATTTGCCTGCCACGCTGCGGGCCACCATCAATCTGCCCTCGTCGAAGAGCATCAGCAACCGTGCCTTGCTGCTCTGCGCGCTGAGCGGCCCCAACTCGAGTGTGGAGCGCATGTCGAACTGCGACGACACCTATGTGATGTGGCGCGCCCTGACGCAACGGCCTGACACGGTGGACATCATGGCCGCTGGCACCGCCATGCGCTTTATGACTGCCTACTTTGCCATTTGCCGTGGCGAGGAGCACACCATTACCGGCACCGAGCGCATGCGCCAACGCCCCATCAAGGTGCTTGTTGACGCCCTGCGGCAGCTGGGGGCCGACATCAGCTATGTGGACAACGAGGGCTATCCGCCCCTCCACATCAAGGGACGCAGTTTGCAGGGCGGCCGCATCAGTTTGCCGGCCAGCGTGAGCTCGCAGTACATATCGGCCTTGCTGCTTGTGGCGCCCACCATGGCCCAGGGCCTTACGCTCGAACTTGTGGGCGACATCATATCGCGCCCCTACATCAACATGACGGTGAGCATGATGCGCACCTTTGGGGCCGACATTGAGTGGACCGATGCACACACGCTGCATGTGGCGCCACACGCCTACCTGAGCGATGTGATATACCCGGTGGAGAGCGACTGGAGCGCGGCCTCGTACTGGTATGAGATGATGGCGCTCACGCCCGATGCGGGTGCCACCATCACGCTACCCTGGCTCTACATGGAGAGCTTGCAGGGCGACAGTGCCGTGAGCCGCTACTTTGAGCCGCTGGGTGTGCACACGGCCTACGACACTGAACACGAGCGCGTGGTGCTGACAAAGTGTGCCGACGCGCTGCTGCCCGAGGGCCAGACTTATGAGCTTGACCTGATTGGCCAGCCCGACCTGGCGCAAACGCTGGTGGTGACCTGTGCCATACTGCGGCGCCCGTTCAGATTTAGCGGACTGCGCTCGCTGCGCATCAAGGAAACTGACCGCATGGCGGCCTTGCAAGCCGAACTGGCCAAGTTTGGCATTGCACTGGGCATTGAGGCCGACGATGTGCTCTACATTGACAGCTACGCCGATGGCACGCCCCACTACAACGGCCGACCCATTGCCACCTATCACGACCACCGCATGGCCATGGCTTTTGCACCGGCTGCCATGGTGTGTGAGGGGGTGCAGATTGCCAACCCCGAGGTGGTGAGCAAGAGCTACCCGCGCTACTGGGAGGACCTTGAAGGATTAGGTTGACGGGGTGACGGGGCTGCAGAAAAATGCCCCGACGCGAGACGAAGCTGCTGAAAAAACCGACGCGGGACGCGTCGCCCCCATTAGTGCTTGCGTTTCTTCAACCATCAAACACTACCACCAAACGCTACCACTAAGCGCTACCCCTAAACGCTAACACTAATGGGGGCGACGCGTCTCGCGTCGGGCATTTTTCAGCGGCCTCGTCTCGCGCCGGGAAAATATGCAGCTATTATTAGCAGTAGTAGCGCTCGTATTTGACTCCTATCTCTATCCCGACGCGAGACGCGTCGCCCCCATTAGTGCTTGCGTTTTTTCGCAGCGTCTTTTATTGCGAAACTAAATCCGAAACTTCAACAACTTATTATCACCATGCCAATATTGTTACTCTCGCTCCTCGGCCTTTGCCTTGTGGCCCTTGTGGCCGGCTGGCTGCGCAACCGCACGCTGCAGGCCAAACTGCGCCGTGGCGAAATAAGCGAAATGCCCCACATACGCAAGCGCCCCGAGGGGTGCTGCGGCAAACACGCTGTGTGCGAAAAGGAGCAGCTCATGGCCGACGCACTGGCTCCCGACATTGAATACTTTGACGATGAGGAGCTTGACACCTACAAGGGTCGTGCCTCAAACGCTTACTCTCCCGACGAGGCGGCGCAGTTTGAGGAGGTTATGACAACCATGCGCCCCGACGAGGTGGCGGCTTGGCTGCGCTCACTGCAACTGCGCGGCATTAACCTGCCTGACGAGCTGAAAGACGAGGCTATCATGCTGGTGGAGGGATAGGCCGACGCTTTTTGCACCACTTTGCTTTGCAATATCACTCAGTTTGCACTATCTTTGCAGAAGATAGGCTGCGGTTCGGCAAAGATTACAAGTAAACTTGACTTAAGCTTCGGATTTAGGCGGCTACGGCCTGAAAGGCCAAAAGCACATAGCCCAGGGCAAGCGAAGCGGCACCCTGGGTATCGCGTGTTGGAGCAG
>ERZ1026886.134-NODE-134-length-38547-cov-38.732386_pt1 | contig 38547 bp, 25 predicted proteins | sample MGYA00380173_ERZ1026886 | MGnify/ENA primary metagenome ERZ1026886 (study PRJEB33269, sample SAMEA4719809) | human gut metagenome | biome: human-associated habitat; feature: organic feature; material: feces | place: Cameroon | collected 2013-10 ... | reverse complement strand
TAATGGGGGCGACGCGTCCCGCGTCGGGCATTAAGGCAAAGGCTCACAGACAGGCGTGTAATTAGCGCTGTCTGTGAGCCTTTATTAAATATATGAACATTGCATTTTTCCCGACGCGAGACGCGTCGCCCCCATTAGTGCTTGCGTTTGGTGCTTGAGTACTTTCGCATATTTACGTTTCACCATACAGCAATAACTTGTAAAACGCTACGGCGTCAGCCCTTATGTCTCTTGAGGCCACCCGGACGTTAGTCCGTGGCCGTCAGCCGCGCAGCGCCCTTTTGTGTATCTTATGTAAACTTATGTTGCTTATGTTTTCCGCGCTAAGCGGCCAATACACGCTACGCCTTCTGTTCTTATGTCCTTATGTTCTTCTGTCTCCCGCGTTAGCGGCTGCCGAGGCACATTTTAAGCGAAGCTGACAATTTAGTCGTCAGGAAGTTCGTCAAGGTCGAACTTCAGCCCTTTCTTTTCGCAGTATTTCTGAAGTTTCTTCTTGAAATAGTCAGCGAAGAACATCATGAGCAATTTGTGCAAACCATAGGCGAGCGGAATGCCGATGATGAGTGCTGCAATATACCAGAGACCCCCGAAAAAGAGTGCTGCAATAATAAGGACGCAAATAATAGTAATTATAGTCATGATGGTGTGTGTTATCTGTATTCGATGTTATACTTAGGCATTTCGTACCAATAGAACCTCTGGTAGAAGTAAATAGAGGCTATGTATAGAACAACGAACAGAAGTGCTGCATAGCCTACTGCACCACCCCACCCACAGGCAGAGACGAGGAATACAGAGCCAATGCTGGCGAGAAAACAGATGGCACATAGTGCGCCACAAACAATCATTCCGTAGGGGATGGGCTTGATGTGCGAATTGATGTATTTGTCGAGTGTATTCCACCCTTTGACTTCCTTAGATTTGTCTGATAGCAAGGTGTATTTTCTTCTTAGTTTGCTTATTTCACTTGGCCCTAAAGGCCCGTACTTGAAAGTATAATAAACGATTTCCTTTGCTGTCATTTTTTAATTGGTTTTAAGTGGCGAAACATGGTTTAGTGGCATGGAGGTCAATCCGCACCACTAATGATAGAATGAAGAAATATTATCAGCGTTGTTTTTTATCTGTACTAATTAAACTTCTGTTGCAAATATAGTTGCTTTTCTAATACGAGAATGGTTGCAACAATGCTAATTTTAGAGTTAGGCATTATGTTAGTTGATATAGTAACAATATTCGTCAAAAGCGCCCCCATTAGAGCTTGCGTTTCTTCAAGCACAAAATGCTACCAACAAGCGCTACCTCTAATGGGGGCGACGCGTCTCGCGTCGGGAAAATAAAAAGAAAAGATACACACCCCCCACTAAATAACAGCTGCACTATCACCGACGCGAGACGCGTCGCCCCCATTAGTGCTTGCGTTTCTTCAAGCACAAAACGCCACCAACAAACGCTACCTTTAATGGGGGCGACGCGTCTCGCGTCGGGAAAATAAAAAGAAAAGACACACAAAACCCACTAAATAACAGCTGCACTATCACCGACACGAGACGCGTCGGGAAAATAAAAAGAAAAGTCCCCACTAAATAACAGCTGCACTATCACCGACGCGGGACGCGTCGCCCCCATTAGAGATAGCGTTTGATGGTAGCGCTACGGCATCTCCTGCCGCCACAGCAGGTCAAACGTTTGGCGCATCAGCGGCTCATCAGCCATCATGCGGCGCAGTTCGGCCAGCGGGGCCGCGTTGGGGCTTTCGGGCAACCACAAATGCAAGTAGCCGCCCTCGGCATACTTCTCGTGCAGGTGGGCAGCCATACGCTGGTAGTGCTGCTCACGCGTGAGCTCCGGATAGTTGGCCAAACCATACTGCACCGCACGGCGCATCGACACCAAGGGGTCTATCAGGCGGTCGGCCTCGGCCACTATCATGCCATAAATGGTGCGCGGCGCACGATCGGCCGATGCGCGGTGGTCCTCGGCGGCCCCGGCTATCACCTCAATCTGCGCCTCGTCAAACCATTGGCGCAACCGCTGGTCGGCCCTCACAATGCGCCCCGACACAAGGTGGTGAGTTGCACGCCCCTCGCACAGACCAAGGTCGTGACAGGCTGCCGCCGTGAGCAACATGCCCGCATCGGTGTCGGCATAGTGCGCCCCCATGGCCATGCTGCGCTGCATCACACTGCGGGCATGGTCGCGCTGGTGGGCCGGGTCAAAGTGGTCGTACTGTGGCAGCACCTCGTCCTCAAGGTACCGCACAAGGCTCTCGGGCACACGGGCCATGTAAGCCCGCACTTGTTCTGTGGCGTGTGTCATGTCAGTCATTCACCCCCTTCTTTTTGAAGCGCTGCGTCATGTCGGTCAGTGTGCCGTCGGCCTCAACGCGGCAAAAGCGCTGGTTGGTGGTGGGCGACGAGAGCGGACCGAATTTGGCCGAATAGGGACCGGTCTTTACATAGTCCAGACTGGCGGCAAGGGTGGCGGCATCGGGCAGCCACGTGCGACCCGAATACCACCCTGTGCGCAAGCGGCCCTCATAGTGTTGCTTAATGTATCGCCCTATGGCCAGCACGGCCTCGGGGTCGTTGTCGCCGCCTTGTATGCCCACACAGGTTATGGTGCCGTCATACGAGTCTATCAGTGCCGTCAGGCGCTCATGGGTCAGTTCCTCGCCTATGTTCTCACGCAGGTAGGCACTGTGGCAACCCACACAGCGGTTGGGGCACATGGTCAGATTGATGGCAAGGGTCACCTCGTCGGGATATTCTTGAAATACAATGTCGTAGTTGTAATATTTGAGCATAGTAGTAATGTGCAAAATAACTATTGTTATCCGGTAAAACGCTAACATAAAACGCTAACATAAAACGCTACCTCTAATGGGGGCGACGCGTCCCGCGTCGGGATAGAAGAAAGAGGAAAATATGAATTCTGCTAAACAATAGCTGCATCTTTTCCCGACGCGAGACGCGTCGCCCCCATTAGTGCTTGCGTTTTACCAAACAGCAATATTAAGATAATGAGCCCATAGTCCAAGGCAGCCGAGCGGCACTCTGGGCTATGGGCTCATTGGGCTTCAGTCAGCCCATGCTTGTTCATATTAAAGCGGTCCTCCCCGCTTTAAGCCTCCACCTTCTGGTAGTAGCGGCGGCCGGCCTCCTTCTGACGGTCGAGCGAGAAGTTCGACACACGCTTCAAGTAACCAATGATACGGGTCAGATAGTCGAGATTGGTCGACCCGCACTTGGGGCACTTGTGCAAGTGGTGCTTGTCAATGTGGCCACAGTCGTTGCACAACGTGTTAGGAATGTTAAACGTAAAGTAGTTGCAACCCTCCTTGGCAGCCACGCGCAGCAACTGGCGGTATTGCGGCTGGCTCAAGTGCTCGTCAAGATTCATGTGCAAGGCCGAACCACCCGTAAGGTGTTCTATAAAGCGGCGGCCATGCAGGCGGAACTTCTCAATGATGTCGGTATTGGGGTCCTCAACCACGTAGAAGTAAGAGTTGTAGCAGTCGCGCGGCACATAATAGCCAGCCTCGCGGTCCCAGCGGGCATGCTTCACGCCCACATTCTCGGCCGGAATCATCTCGCAGTTAAACATCACGTCCTTTGAGCGGTACTTGCGGTTGTAACCCTCTATCAGACCCAATATGTTGCCTACAAATTCCTCATACTCCTTGTTGTCTGAAATGGTGATGCCAAGACTTTCGGCAGCCTCCACCATACCGTTCACACCAATGGTCAGATACTGGCGCTTGATGTTGATATAGCCGGCATCGAACAGCGGCAGCATACCCTTGTCCAACAAGTCCTTGAGGTTGGCGTTATAAGCCAGCTGCACCTTGTGCATGAGGTCTATCACGTCGTCAAGATACTCCACGTATGAGCGTCCCTCGCGGGTAGCCTGCTGCACACAGCGGTTAAGGTTGACAGTGAGCACCGATTTCGAACCGGTCGACACACCGCCGGCTCCGAGCGTGTAGCTGAAACCATTGTCCTGAATTTCGTTGCGCAGACGGCAGCACGAGGCCAGGGAGTCAGCATTGTCGCTCATGTAGGTAAAGAAACTGTGGCCCTCGGCATACATCTCCGATGTAAAGTCGGCATACGCCGTATCCATCACGTCGCCGTCCTTCGAGAGCAGCGCCATCGTCTCCACCGGGAAGGTGAGCACGGCCTTGGTGCGCTCCTGGTTGAACCACTTCATGAAGCGGCGCTGGAGCCAGTCGAGTGCGGGCCATGAGGGACGCGAACCGTCGGGGAAGCGGAACTCGCCAAATATGCTGTCAAAGTAATACTTGTCGTAGTACGAAATGTTCCAGAACACCGACTGGAAGTTGCGCGCACCCGTAGGCTGGTTGATAGAGTACACTATCTGTTCAAAACAGTCGGTAATAATCTTGTCGATGGTGCGCTGGCGTGCTGACAGGTCAACCACCTTGTCGGCATGGGCATAATAGTCGGTGCCATACTCCAGCTCAAGGAAGTGGCTCATGTACATCAAGAACTCCGGAGTGGCGCAAGCGCCCGAGAGCATTGAACTTACAATGAACACCATGTTGACAAATCCACCGCAGAACGACTTCAAGTTGGTCGGTGCTGTAGAGTTGCCGCCAATGTCCTTGGTGCCGTTGAGCAACCACGGGTACATCGTTATCGAGGCGCAATAGTTGGCCAGCGACGTCTCGTCGTTCTTATATATAAAGTGGTTCTTGAGCAGGTAAAGGTAGCGGTCTGACAGTTCCTTGCCATACATCTCCTTGATGCGGTCGCACAGCAGGCGGCGGTTCAAGCGTATAAAGCCCTGTTTGGGCAGTTCGCCAATGAGTGTGGCTATATTCTTGTTCTCCACATTGGCGTTTGAGTCATACTTCGAACCCGTGGCGGGGTTGGCCGAGTTGCAGTAGTTAATCAAGAAGCGCAGCTTGTCGGCCGTCTCGCGGTCGTCCTCATGACGCTTGCGGTAGAGCATGAACGACTTGGCCACCTCATAGTGGTGCTCGGCCATCAGGGCCACTTCCACCTGGTTCTGCACATCTTCCACACTCATGCCGTTGCAAAAGCGCAGGCGTTGCATGATGCGGTTCAATGCCTCGGCATCTATCTCTTTTTTGCGCGACTGAAAGGCTTTCAGCACAGCGGATTTAATTTTCTCAATGCTCAACGGCTCGGTCTTGCCGTTACGCTTGGTAATGATAAAGTTGTCAGTACACATGGGGCAGGAATATAGGTTTTTCTAAAGGTTCGCCGGGAGCAGAAAGTTATCCGTTTTGGAAAACTTTTCGCGCAACACCGTCATCAGAATTGTCCGTTATGACAAACACTTTCCCTACCCGTCAATCTCGTGGCAGGCATGCCTTAACAGTAGTTTTCAGGGAGGGTGTTATCCGTAAGCGCACGCTGCTGTTTTTCATCGAATGCGTGTCACACAACATTGTTAATCTACTGATTATCAACGCGTTACACACATCGCGTACACCTAATCTAACGTGGCGCCATTGCGGGCCGCGCTTCGTCTCCAACGAGCCTTCGTGTTGGAATTATTTCTTAATTGCAAGGCAAAGATACGGCAAACTTTCTAACAAAAAAAGCAATCGAAAATATTTTTTTCGGAAAACTTTCGGACAACTTTGCGTCTCGCAGTTCACACGTTTCACCTATTACTTCACCCCAAAACGCCAATGTCATTGATAACCAACACGGAGGGAGCGTAACCCATCTGCCCGCAACGGAACAGGGGGCTGTAAAGACATCACGGGCGTACCAATCGGCCCAAATTGTCTTTACAGCCCCCCGGGCGTATCAACCATGCCGCAAGCGCCCCGCTACTTCGAGCCAAGTTCCTTCAGATAGCCCACCATGGGATAGTGGTCAGACCACGAAACCGACGTGTCGATGCGCATGGCATAAGGTTTGAAGTGCGACGAGCAGAATATGTTGTCAATGCGCACATATATGGCATCGCGGTTAAACGAGCGGCCTATGCCGTTGCCCGTGGCCCTGAAGCAGTCGGTCAGGCGGCTGCACACCTGGTGGTGGGCATACGATATGGGCGTGTCGTTAAAGTCGCCCATCACTATCAGTTTGCGCCCCTTGTAGCGGTCAATAAACTGTGCCAGCGTGTCGGCCTGCATGGCGCGCTCATAGCCACCGGTGGCTATCTTGCGCACAAGCGTCAACTTGCCGTGCACCTTGTCGGCCTTGGTGGGCGACTTTACAAGTTCGTGATACTCGCTGCGCTCCTCGCCCGACAAGTGCATCGACTCCAGGTGGGCACACACCACGGTAATGGTGTCGCCACGGCGCGGCACAAGGCTGAAGGCGGCAAAACCATTGCCCTTGGAGTGGCACACCACCCGCTTGCCAGCAATGGGCATACGGGCCATCACGCCAAGCTGGTTCTCGCCCACCCAGATGGTCTCGAAGTGGTAGCCATAGCGGCGCATCGAGCGTGTCATGCGTCCGCGGTCTTCGTCGTTGCGGAACGACACCTCCTGCAGGCACACTATGTCGGGCCGTTGGTCTATGATGTAGCGCACCACCTCATAGTTCACGCTATCGTCTGACATGCGCATATTGCCCAAGGCCAGCGTGTTATAACTCATCACCTTGAGTGTGCCCTTGGGCGGGGGCGAGCTCAAATTGACCGGAAAGTAGTCGCGCACCGAGCCACAGCAGCCCACAAGGCCCACCACGGGTATCCACACCAACCGCGGTTTGAGCAGCAGGCACACCATGCCCACCGCCAGCACCGCTGCCACACAAAAGGGGAAGCCAAGCCCCACCACAGCTATATATTTGCCATAGGTGGCGGCACTAACATACACAGTGGCTGCGCAGCCCCACATAATGAGCACCGCGAGCCACGCCAAAAAGGTGAGCAGTTTAGTCATAGTTCTGTTTCATCTATTCGCTATCCAGTAATATACACCCTACCTGTAAGGGCAAAAGCACAAACAGGCACTTTGCTATTCCTTCCGACAGCAAAGCGCACATACATCACTTGCGACTGAGCCTGAAGAGCTCGTGCTTCTCGTCGGTAGTCAGACTGTCGTAACCCGAGCGGCGCACCTTGTCAAGTATCTCGTCCATACGCGCCTCATTGCGTTCCGCCTCACGCTTGGCGCGCATGTTATACTCATAGTCGCTCTCGCGCGTAGCGGTGTGATGCGCATTGCCCGGCGTAGCCGTCTGCGGCATGCCGAGCCATTGCCTGATGCGCTGCCACAGCGTGCGGTGTGTTTTGGCACGGTCGTCCCAGCGCTGCCAGCCGCCCACCGTCTGCCGGTTGTGCGCACGGCGCCGCCACCAGCGCAGCAAGAACCACCCGAACAGCATGCCGCCCAAGTGGGCAAAGTGCGCAATATTATCGTTCGAGGCGTAAGCCGATATCAGCTCAATGGCAGCATAGCCCGCCACAAAATATTTGGCCTTCATCGGTATGGGCGGCAGCAACAGCATGATGCGCTCATTGGGGTAGAGCATACCAAAGGCCAGCAGCACACCATAGCAGGCGCCCGAGGCACCAATGGTGGTCCACTGGTTGAGGAACAGCCCCATAGGCATGAGGCTCGACCCCGTATTCACCATGTCGTAGGCATACATGCCCTCAATAAAGTAGTCGGCCGTTTGCCACAGTTCCTGACAGATGCCGGCGCCTATGCCGCACACCATATAATATATAAGGAAGCGTTTGGCCCCCAAAGTGCGCTCTATCAGTCCGCCAAACATCCACAGCGAGAACATGTTGAAAAACAAATGTGTGAAACTGCCATGCAGGAACATGTATGTGAGCAGCTGAAACACATAAAAGTTGTCAGCCAGCGCAAAATGCAGTCCGAGCCATTCGGTCAGGTCGATGCCGCGCGTGCGCAATACAGCCTGCACCAGGTAGCACAGCACATTGATTAGCAGCAGGTTGCGCGTGATGGGTGAAATCTTTTGCATGAATAGTGTAACGTATTGGAATTTATTTTCTGTAACTTTGTGCGAGAGTAGGGGCAGTTCTGAGGTTTGAGGTTATGAGGTTATAAAGTAACCTTCGCGAGCAGGCCCCGAGCTCTAATGGGGGCGACGCGTCCCGCGTCGGGAAAATGCGCTATGCTCATACACCAAACAGATGTTCACAGGCAGCACAAATCACAAGCGAATGCTGTGGGGACTTTGCCTTAACTACCGACGCGGGACGCGTCGCCCCCATTAGAGCTTGGGGGCCTGCTCACAAAGGTTACTTTATAACCTTATAACCTCAAAACTCAGAACTCACCTCCCCCCCCTACTCAGTATAATGCCACACAGTGGCACCGAAGTAGTGTTCCTCGTTGAGTGTCACGCCTACCGGCATACGCGGTTCGGGCACACCGCTGCCAAGCACCACGGGCGAAAGCTCAACATAAGCCTCGTCCCACAGCCCCTGGTCAATAAAGCTCTGCAGCGTCTGCTGCCCGCCCTCAACCAACAGCGACTGTACCCCCTCAGTGCGGTACAACTCAGTCAGCGCCGTATCAATGTCGGCATAAGCCAACCACCCGGCAGGCAGTTCACCCTCGGCCACACGGCCCAGCACCACCCGGCGAGGCTGGTTGCCCGCCCAATGGCGCACATTAAGCTGCGGACGGTCCATGCGCAACGTGTTGTGCCCCACCAATATGGCCTGGTGCATGGCACGCAACTGGTGCACACGCATGAGCGACGCCTCCGACGACAAGCGCGCTGCCGCCTCGTCCTCAGCCTCGTCGCGCCAGCGGTCGATAAAACCATCAGCCGAACGCGCCCATTTGAGCGTGATATAAGGGCGACGCTTGGTCTGGGCCGTTATAAAGCGGCGGTTAAGCGCACGACATTCAGCATCGAGCACACCAACCTCCACCTCAACGCCAGCCTCACGCAGTATGGCTATGCCGCGGCCCTGCACCTTGGCAAAGGGGTCGACACACCCCACCACCACACGCGGAATGCCCGTCTTCACTATCAAGCGGGCACAAGGCGGCGTCTTGCCATAATGGGCACAAGGCTCCAAGCTCACATACATCGTGCTGTCGCACAGCAGCGCACGGTCGGCAGCACGCACACTGGCTATGGCATTCACCTCGGCATGACCCTTGCCACACACGGCATGGTAGCCCTCGCCTATGATGCGGTCGCCATGCACAATAACAGCACCCACCATGGGGTTGGGTGCAGCGTGCATCTGGCCGTAGCGCGCCAACTCTATGCAGCGGCGCATATATCGTTCGTTAACTTGCATAATATACCTTATAATATATACAATGATGGATACCCAGTTTACAGCCCTGCGCCAAAGCCTTGCCCCACTCTACGGCGAAGGCGAGGCACGCGCCATTGCCTTCATGCTCTACGAGGACGCATTCGGCGTGAGCCGTACCGATATTTATGCCGACAAAGTTAGGCAATTTTCTGAAGATGAGCGCGCACGCCTCAACAATATGTGCCAACTTTTGACCAAGGGTGTGCCCGTGCAGTATGTGCTGGGCAAGGCCTCATTTTGCGGCCACACATTCGCCGTGTCGCCCGCTGTGCTCATTCCGCGTCCCGAAACCGAGGAACTTGTGGCATGGGCCACCGATGTGGCAAAACTGATGACGCGCCCCGAGGGACGACCCTTGCGGCTGCTCGATGCCGGCACAGGTTCGGGCTGCATAGCGGTGAGCCTCAAACTGGCGCTGCCCGATGCCGATGTCACGGCCTGGGACATATCGCCCGAGGCGCTCAGTGTGGCACGTGACAATGCGCGCACGCTTGGTGCCGACGTGCACTTTGAGCAGCGCGACATACTGGCACCGCCCGATGCGGCAGCGTGTTACGACATCATTGTGAGCAATCCGCCCTACATTTGCGAGTATGAGCAATCCTCCATGGAGGCCCATGTCACCCAGCACGAGCCTCACACGGCCTTGTTTGTGCCCGACGCCGACCCCTTGCGCTTTTACCGTGCCTTGTGCCATCATGCCAAGGCCAGTCTCTCGCCAGGCGGCCATCTGCTGGTTGAAATCAACAGTGCCTACGGCCCTGGCACGGCCCGCCTGTTTACCGCACAGGGGCTGCAACACGTGCAACTGCGGCAGGACGCCTTCGGCCTCGACCGCATGGTGGGAGGAACCCACTGCGCCAATATGCTAATGGACTAATATGTCAATGTGCTAATAGGCTGACGCCGTAGCGTTGCCTGGCAGCCGCTAACGCGGTAAACAGAAGAACATAAGAACATAAGGACATAAGGGCTGACGCCGTAGCGCTACTACTTGTAACGCTACGGCGTCAGCCCTTATGTCTCTTATAGTCTGGAACGCAGTTCCCAGACTGCAAATTATGTTTCTTATGTAGCTTATGTTCTTATGTTCCCGCGGTAAGCGCCTCAAAGCCTCGGCGTCAGCCCTTATGTCTCTTGAGGCCACCCGGACGTCAGTCCGTGGCCTTCAGCCGCGCAGCGGCCTTATGTCCTTCTGTTCTTATGTCCTTATGTTTTCCGCGTTAGCGGCCAAAGCGAGCGATGCGATACGCAAACAAAACTGACGCCGTAGCGTTACTACCTGTAACACCACGGCGTCAGCCCATTATCAAATTGTCATATTAGCAAATCTTCTCCTCCTCACCCTTCTGCTTGCGGCTCAGCGTGCGGTAAGCGATGGGCGCTGCAAGGAAAATAGATGAAAGTGTGCCGAAGATGACACCCAATATCATGGCAAAGGCGAACGAGCGAATGCTGTCGCCACCCAAGATGAAGATGCACAACAACACGAGGAAGGTAGTGGCCGAAGTCATCACCGTACGAGTAAGCGTGCTGTTCAACGACATGTTAAACAAGTCGAAGTACTTCATGCGCGGGTGCAACTGAAGATTTTCACGCATACGGTCGAACACCACCACCTTATCGTTGATAGAATAACCTATCACCGTAAGAATGGCACCGATAAAGGTTTGGTCAACTTCGAGTGAGAAGCCTATCCAGCCCCAGCAAATTGAGTAGACACCCACCACAAGCAGTGTGTCGAACACAAGGGCCACAACCGAACCTACCGAGAAGGCCACGTTGCGGAAACGTATCAAGATGTAAACAAAGATGGCGGCCAATGAGAGCAACACGGCTGTAATGGCACCGCGCACCATGTCGTTGGCCACGGTAGGACCTACCTTCTGGGCCGAGATGATTGAACCACCAGTGTGGTTGTCGCGGTCGATAAACGTCTTGTAGTCGGCCTTGATGAGCTTGGCCTCGTGCAGAGCGTCGTAGATGAAGTGCTCAACATCCTGGTCGATGCTCTCGTTGTCGTCGTCGATGCGGTAGTTGGTTGACAGACGCACAGCAGCATTGCTCGTAGTAGTAATGGCAATGGCACTCACGCTGGCGTTGGGATCCTTGGCATTAACCTTGGCTGCCACAGCCTTCTGCACCTGTTCGGGGGTTACACCCTTCTGCTCAAACTCTATCACGTAGTTGCGACCACCGGTAAAGTCGATACCGCTCGACAGGCCACGGGTGGCCAGGAAGCCGATAGCGATAACGGCACCAATGATGAACACGTAGATTGAGCGGCGACCCATCTTCATAAAGTTGACGTTGGCATTGCTCAAGAAATTCTTCGACAAACCAGTGGTGAAGGTAAGGCCAAGCCACTTGTCCTTGTTGAGGAAGTGCTCAAACACAATACGGCTCACCCATACGGCGGTAAAGAACGAACATACAATACCAATGCCCAATGTCATGGCAAAACCACGGATAGGACCTGTACCGAAGTTGTAAAGAATTACGGCTGTAATGATTGAGGTAAGGTTGGAGTCGAAGATGGCTGAGAAGGCATTGCCATAACCCTCGGCCAAGGCTGTCTTGATGCCCTTGCCGGCCTTGAGTTCCTCCTTGGTACGCTCGTAAATAAGCACGTTGGCATCAACCGCCATACCGAGCGAGAGCACCATACCGGCAATACCACTCATGGTGAGGGCGGCCTGGAACGAGGTGAGAATACCAAAGGTGAAGAAGAAGTTGAGAATCAATGCCACGTTGGCCACCATACCCGGAATAAAGCCGTAGAAGCAGCACATGAACACCATCAAGAGAACAAAGGCCACCACACAGGCGGTGAAACCTGCCTGGATAGAGGCGGCACCGAGGCTCGGGCCTACTGTCTCCTCCTGTACAATCTTGGTGGGGGCGGGCATCTTACCGCTCTTGAGCACGTTGGCAAGGTCGCGGGTATCGTCGGTAGTGAAGTTACCCGAAATCTGTGAGTTGCCACCGGTTATCTCGTTCTGCACCACAGGGGCGCTGTACACGTAGCCGTCGAGCACGATGGCCACGCACTTCTTGAGGTTCTTCTTGGTGAGTGTGGCCCAGTCGCGTGCACCGCTTGTGGTCATGGTCATGCTCACAATGGGGCGGTGGTTCTGGTCAAACTCGTCCTTGGCATCGGCTATCACGTCGCCCTGCATTGAGGGCTGGCCGTTGTTGGCACGCAGCGCATAAAGCTCGAACACATTGGCCTTCATGCCGCTGGCGTTCTTCACACCCCAAGCCAGTTTGAGGTCGGCGGGCAGAATGCTCTTGGCGGCCTCGCTGTTGACCATGGCGTTGATGGCGGCAGTATCCTTGGCAATGGCATAACCTACCACGCAGTTGGTGGGCTGCATGCCCTGCATCATGATGAGCTTGCTAAAGAGGGGGTGCTGTTCGGCACCGCTCTTGGCCTTGGCAGCCTTGGCTTTGGTGCTGTCGGCAGCGGCAGAGTCCTTGGCATCGGCACCGGCCAGACGCTTGTCGAGGGCTGTGAGCGACGACATGGTCTCGCCCAGGGTGTAAGTCTCCCAGAACTCGAGGTTGGCGCTACCCTGCAGGAGCTTGCGCACACGCTCGGGTTCCTTGATACCCGGCATTTCTACCATAATCTGGCCTATCTGGCCCTTGCCGCGCAGGATTTGAATGTTGGGCTGTGCCACACCAAAACGGTCGATACGCGAGCGTACCACCTTATTGGAGTTTTCAACGGCTGCATTCACCTCCTCGTTGAGCACCTTCTTCACGTCGGCGTCGCTCGAGTTGTACGAGATGTTCTTCTCGCCAAGCTTTGAGGCGAATATGCCGCCAAGCTTGTTCGTGCCGTTAAGCTGCTGGTAGGCGCTCACGAAGGCGTCGACAAAGTCGATATCGCCCTTCTTGGCCTGAGCCACTGCCTTGCTATAGGCTTCCTTAAACTTGGGGTCGTTGGCGCTCTCGCCGGCGAGGTTCTTCACCACGTCGGGCACGCTCACCTCAAGCACTACGTTCATACCGCCCTTGAGGTCGAGACCCAGGCCGATTTGCAATGCCTCGCAGTCCTTGAGTGTCTTGCCGAGCCATACGGTCTCGTTACGCATGGAGTCAAGGTAGGCGGCGCCGTCCTTGCCCTGTGCCGTCATTTGCTCGGCTTTGGCCTCGTACTTGTGAGTGGGGTACGAGAAGCTGAGGTACATGAGGCAAATCAAGGATAGCAGCACTGCAATTACTTTAACAAATCCTTTGTTTTGCATTAGTGTGTGATTGTGTAATTATTATTTTTATTTATTGTTTTTCCAGTCCGTCAAGTCGCGCATGGGCACAATTACTCCTAACGGCACGCCTTTGAACGTGCAAATATACGCGATTTTTTTGAAAGACAGGGCTTTTACCCTCTTTTTGTTAAAGGGCAGCCGTTTTGCCCGCACCTGTGCCCCGGCCTTTGTCCGCACCTTTGCACTTACAGTCAGGGTGTTCAAAGCACCCAACGCTACCTCTAATGGGGGCGACGCGTCCCGCGTCGGGCATCAAGGCAAAAGCTCACAGACAGAAGTGTATTAGTACTGTCTGAGAGCCTTTATTGGAGGCAAGGACATGGCATTTTCCCGACGCGGAACGCGTCGTCCCCATTAGTGCTTGCGTTTTTTGCAGCGCGTTTCAAGCAACTTAAAAATTCCCCAAAAGGGTCTCGCCAAGAAGTCTGTTTTGTAAGCAGATAAAGGCCCACTTATTTTGCATATCTCTCACTTTGCAGTAATTTTGGATAAATTACGCGGCAGTTCGGATATGAAAATAAGTGGACTTTACAGCCCACTTATTTTGCATATCTCTCACTTTGCAGTAATTTTGAATAAATTACGCGGCAGCTCGGATATGAAAATAAGTGGACTTTACAGCCCACTTATTTTGCATATCTCTCACTTTGCAGTAATTTTGCACAAAGTTTTACACGCATATATAATATAACAAGACTCATGTTTCAGATTTAGCAAGGACGGGCTGAAAGCCCAATGGAGCACATAGCCCAGGGCAAGCGAAGCGACACCCTGGGTATCGCGTGTTGGAGCAGTTGCGCCCTGTAAGGGCAAAAGCTTTAACTCTTTAATCCTTTATATTGCCTTAGCTGATAGCTGAATTTGCAGTCATGATATGAAACACCAAGCGTATGTATAATTGCGCTATGGTCTAAAGCTTTTGCCCTTATAGGGCGCGACGGCTCCAACACACGATACCCAGGGTGCCGCTTCGCTTGCCCTGGGCTATGTGCTACATTGGGCTTTCAGCCCGCCCTTGTCAAATCGAAAACATCAATAACAAGATATAATGGAAAAGAAATTTAACCGTACGCTGGTTACCGCCGCCTTGCCATACGCTAATGGCGGTGTGCACATCGGCCACCTGGCCGGGGTGTATGTGCCTGCCGACATTTATGTGCGCTACTTGCGCCTGAAGAAACGTGACGTGCTGTTTGTCTGCGGTAGCGACGAGCATGGCGTGCCCGTCACCATACGCGCCCGCAAGGAGGGCTGCACACCACAGGAGGTGGTTGACCGCTACAACAAGATTATACGCGAGTCGTTTGAGGGCTTCGGCATCTCGTTCGACGTGTTCGGACGCACTACCTCGGAGGTGCACAAAAAGACGGCTTCGGACTTTTTCCGCAAGCTCTACGACAAGGGAGAGTTTGTGGAGCAGGAGAGCGAACAGTACTACGACGAGGAGGCGCACACCTTCCTGGCCGACCGATACATTACGGGCGAATGTCCGCACTGCCACGCTGAGGGGGCTTATGGCGACCAATGCGAAAAGTGTGGCACGGCGCTCTCGCCTACCGAACTGATTAACCCGCGCTCTACCGTGAGCGGGTCGAAACCGGTGCTGCGCAAAACCAAGCACTGGTACTTGCCGCTCGACAAGCACCAAAAGTGGCTCGAGCCGTGGATTACGGAGCAGCACAAGGAGTGGCGCAGCAATGTGATGGGACAGTGTAAGAGCTGGTTTGACATGGGACTGAAACCGCGCGCCGTGAGCCGCGACCTTGACTGGGGCATTCCGGTGCCGGTTGAGGGGGCTGAGGGCAAAGTGCTCTATGTGTGGTTCGACGCGCCTATTGGCTACATCAGCAACACCAAGGAACTGCTGCCCAACAACTGGGAAAAGTGGTGGAAGAGCGACGACACACGCCTTATCCACTTTATTGGCAAGGACAACATCGTGTTCCACTGCATCGTGTTCCCGGCCATGCTGAAGGCTGAAGGCTCATACATTCTGCCCGACAATGTGCCTGCCAACGAGTTCCTCAATCTTGAGGACGACAAGATTTCGACCTCGCGCAACTGGGCGGTATGGCTCGATGAGTACTTGAAGGACTTGCCCGGCAAACAGGACGTGCTGCGCTATGTGCTTACAGCAAATGCGCCCGAAACGAAGGATAACAACTTTACGTGGAAGGACTTCCAGGCTCGCAACAACAACGAGCTGGTGGCTGTGTACGGCAACTTTGTGAACCGTGCGCTGCAACTTACCAAGAAGTACTACAACGGGGTGGTGCCGGCTGCTGGCGAACTGACTGACTACGACCGCCAGACTATTGAGGAATTTAAGGACGTGAAGGCTGAGGTGGAGCGCCTGATTGAGGGTTTCCGCTTCCGCGACGCGCAGAAGGAGGCTATGAACCTGGCCCGCATCGGCAACAAGTATCTGGCTGACTCTGAGCCTTGGAAGGTGATCAAGACTGACCCCGAGCGTGTGAAGACGGTGCTTAACTTGTCATTGCAGCTTGTGGCTAACCTGGCTATTGCCTTTGAACCGTTCTTACCCTTCTCGAGCGAGAAACTGCGTCAGATGTTGCACATCGACGAGGCGCAATGGGACCGCCTGGGGGCTACGGACTTGCTGCCCGAGGGACACGTGCTTGGCGAACCGGCCTTGCTGTTTGAAAAGATTGAGGACAGCGTGGTGGAGGCTCAGGTGCAGAAGTTGCTCGACACCAAGAAGGCTAACGAGGCGGCTAACTTTAAGGCTGCGCCGGTGAAGGAGAATATCCCCTTCGAGCAGTTTGAAAAACTTGATGTGCGCGTGGGCACTGTGCTTTCGTGCGAGAAGGTGAAGAAGAGCAAGAAGCTGCTGAAGTTTGAGATTGCCGACGGTGCCGAGAACCGCACTATCGTGAGCGGTATTGCGCAGTACTACCAGCCTGAGGACTTGGTGGGCAAGCAGGTTTGCTTTGTGGCTAACTTGGCTCCACGCACTATCAATGGCATCGAGAGCCAGGGCATGATTTTGTCGGCCGTGAACTTTGACGACTCGCTCTCGGTGGTGACGGTTGACCGCAAGGTGGTGGCCGGCAGCCAGGTGGGCTGATGCCGAGGCGTGGCTTGGCAGCCGCTAACGCGGTAAACAAAAGAGCGTGTATTAGCCGCTAACGCGGTAAACATAAGGACATAAGAGCATAAGGACATAAGGCCGCTGCGCGGCTGAAGGCCACGGACTAACGTCCGGGTGGCCTCAAGAACATAAGGGCTGACGCCGTAGTGTTACAAATAGTAACGCTACGGCGTCAGCCCTTATGTTTCTTATCGTCAGGAACGCAGTTCCCAGACGCAAATTATGTCTCTTATGTAGCTTATGTTCTTATGTTCCCGCGGTAAGCGTTACAAAGCCTCGGCGTCAGCCCTTATGTTTCTTGAGGCCACCCGGACGCAAGTCCGTGGCCTTCAGCCGCGCAGCGGCCTTATGTCCTTTTGTCCTTATGTTCTTATGTTTACCGCGTTAGCGGCTGCCAAGCCACGCTACGGCGTCAGCCCATTAGCATATTGACATATTAGCACATGCCGCGTCAGCGAATGTCTATCATGTAGCTACTGCCTCCCGGGCGGCGGCACAACACAACCTGTGGCTGTATCTGCGAACGTATCTGCTCGGTATGGCTTATCACGCCCACCTTGCGGCCCTGCGTGTTCTCGAGGTTGGAGAGCGCAAGCATCACAAGGTCGAGCGACTCGCGGTCGAGATTGCCAAAGCCCTCGTCGATGAAGAGCGAACCTATCACCAGACCCGAACCCGACAACGAGGCAAGACCCAAGGCAAGGGCTAACGACACCACAAAGGTTTCGCCACCCGAGAGGGAGGTGACATAGCGGTGCTCGTCGAACATGTCGTGGTCGATTATCTCGAGCGTGAGGGTGCCGGGTATGTTGCGCAACTCATAGCGGGGCGAAAGTTGCTGCAGGTGGCGGTTGGCATGGGCCACAAGGTAGCCAAAGGTGTAGCTCTGGGCCATGGTGCGGAACTTTTTGCCGTCGGCCGAACCAAACATGGCGTTGAGCCTTGCCCACTCGCGTGCATCGGTCTGGGCGGCGTCAAGACGCTGCTGCATGGCTTCGGCACGCTCGCTGCTGTCACGGTGCGCCAACAGGCGGGCGTTCACCTCAGAGAGCTGGGCGGCAAGGTCGGCCAAGCGCTTGCGGGCGGCGTCGAGTGTCTGCTCGAGCGTGTGCTGCAAGGCAGCATAGTAGGCACGGCTGCCATCGGCGGGCTGCTCTGCCTCAGCCTCATCGGCGGCAGGGGCAAGGGCCACGGTGGCCGGACGGGCGGCATCGCCTTGCAGAGCTTGCAGGGCTTTGCGGGCCTGCTGCAGGTTGTTGTCGGCCACCAGGCGGGCGTTGTTCAAGGCGCTGAGCTGCTGGCGCAGGGCTTTCCAGTCGGTGGTGTCGGTGAATATGCTGTCGAGCTCGGCAAACTGCACCGGCGAGTGGGTGCCGTTAAAGCGCAGTATCATGAGGTCGAGCTCCTGCTGCTGCTTTTGCTGCTCGGCCTGGCTGTCGAGGCGCGTCTTCAGCAAATTGTCGCGGTGTCCCTCGAGCTGGCGCAAGGTGCCTTTCACTTCCTCGCAAGCCTTGCGCACGCGGCCCTCGGCGGCACGTGTGGCGGCTATTTCGGCCTCGAGCGCCTCGGCCACCTTTTGGGGCGTGGTGTCGGGCATGAGGCGGCGCAGCTCCTCTTCCTTTTCGCGCAGTGCCTCGCGTGTGACGTCGCGGCTCTCGCGGCATGCCACCACATGGCGCTGCTCTTCGGTCACATTGGCCTCAGCATTCTTTATCTCCTCATGCAACAACGTCTGTTGGCGCTCGGCCTCGTCGAGCATCTTGCACGTGTTGTTCCAGTCGGCATGCAGGTTGGTCAAGCGCAGACGCAGCCCGTCGGAATTGTTCTTCCACTCTACGAACCAGCCCGAGAGGGTTATCATCTCGTCGAGGTCGGTGTACAGTTCGGAGCAGGCGCGGTCTGACTCGTTGATGACTTGCTGCAACTCCTCGGCCGATGCGGCGGCTATGCGGGCGGCCGTGCGCACATTGTCGAGATAGGTTTGGTTCGTCTCCATCTCGGCTTTGAGCACGTCAACCTCCTCGTTCAGACGGTTGATGTGGCCTTGATGGAAGTTGTAAGCCTCCAGTTCCTTGTCGGCCTCGTCGGCAGCGCGCGTGGTGTTGTCGATGAGCAGCTGTATCATCATGCGGCGCGCGTCGCGGTTGACGGTGGCCGAGCAGTCGGCAAACGAGTTGTCGAGGTAGGCGCACTGCTGCCACTCCTCCACGTCGGCCTGCTGGCGGCGCTTGAGGTCGTCGAGTGCACGGCCGTCGGCCTCGATGCGTGCGGCATCGGCGGCTATCTCCTCGCGCATGGCGGCCAGGCGCTCACGCTTGAGCAGGAGGTCTTGCTGCAGGTCGGCATACTCCTTGGCCATGCTGCTGAGCAGTTCGCCCAGCTCGCGCTCGGTTTCGGTGTGGTAAGGGTGGTGTGTGGCACCGCACACGGGGCAGGCGGTGCCCTCCTTGAGCTGTTTGCGCAGCTGCACAATGTTTTGCGACTGGCTCAGGGTGTAGGTGGTGGCTATGCGCGAGAAAGCCTCTTCGGCCACCTTTACCTCCACCTCCATGCGGGTGGCGGCAGTTTGCTTTTGTGCCAACTCAGTCTCTTCGCGGCGCTGGGTGGCCGTCTTTTCAGAGATGCGGGCATACCCCTCGCTGATGTGCTGCCACAGCATGGCGGCACGCTCGAGCGCGGTAAGGCGGCTGCGGTTGTCGGCCGCAGTCTTTTGCAGTTTGGCAGAGTCGTGGCCCTGGTTGGTTTGTCGGTGAATGAGCAGTTCGCTCTTCAAGGCATTGAGGCGTGCCTGCTTGTTGTGCTGCTCTTGCTCTGCCTTTTCGCCCTGTGCGCGCAGCTCGGTCTGGCGCTTGCGCAGCTCCGTCTGCTTGTTGTGGCTCTCTACATTGCGGCGTGTTTCATCGCCGAGTGTGGGGAGCTTGTTCATGATGAGGTCGAACTTGTCGAACATCTGGCGGTGTGCCTCGAGCGACTGCTTGTGCAGCTGGTGGCGCTTGATGGTGTCCGCCACCTTGGCCTGCTCCTCCTGCTTGGCTTGCAGGGTGGCTTGGCGCTTGCCACAGGTTTGGGTGGCAGCCACAAGTTGCTCGTCTAAACGCTTGAGCTGCTCGTTGGCCACCTTTATCTCGCCCGTCAGGGCATAGCCGCGGTTGATGGCGGGGCGGCGTTCGTCGAGCCGTTTTTCGGCATCGGCAGTGCGCTCGCACGCCACATCGAGCTGCTGGCTCAGTTTGTCGAGTTGCTGGCGGGCCTCGTTGAGCGCCAATGCATTGGCAGCCTCGTCGGCCTTGATGTGTTCTACGTCGGCACGGCGCATCTTGATGGCCTGGTAGAGTGGCTGCATGTCGAGCACGGCATCGTAGCGCTGCAGGCGCATTTCGTCGGCACGTGCCTTGACGCAGGCTTTGGTGGCTGTGTTATATGCCTCCTCGCACTGTGCCACATGTGCCGACGCCTGGTCGAAACGGGCTATCCACTCAAGCTGGCGTTCGGTGCGCTGCGCCTCGTCGGCGGCATTTTGGTGTTGTGCCTCGAGCAGACGGGCGCGCTCCTGCTGCTCGGCCAGCAGGTGGGCGTCGAGACGGGTGTGGAGCAAGCCTTGCATCTCGCTTTGCAGGGCGGCCACATTGGCGTCGGCCTGTTGCGCCAGACGGAATATGCGCTCGCTCACGGTGCTGTACACCTCGGTGCCGGTCAACTTTTCGAGCAGGGCAGCCTTGTCGGCCTGTTTGGCGCGCAGAAAGTTGGCAAAGGAGTTCTGTGCCAGTATCACGGTGCGTGTAAACTGCTCGTAGGTTAGCCCTACGACCTCGTCGATGCAGGCTTGCAGCTGTGCCTTGTCCACCACCTGATGTTCGGGGGCGAGCTGTGTGAGCTGGCGTTCGGGCGAGGCTATGGTGCCGCTGCGCTTTACACGCACGCTCCACGTGGCCTCGTAGGTGTGGCCCTTGGTGGTGGTGAAGGTCACGCTCACCCAGCCCTGCTTTTGTCCGCGGCGCAATATGCTGGCCGTGTTGGTGGCCTGCACCTGCTGTGCCTTGTCGGTGACGAGCTTGAGGTCGTCGGCCGGTATGCGCTCCACGTTGTCGAAACGGGGCGCACGGTTGTAAAGTGCCAGACAGATGGCGTCGAGTATGGTGCTCTTGCCCGAGCCTACATCGCCTGTTATGGCAAAGAGGCCGGCCGAGCGCAGGGGTTCTTCGGTAAAATCGATGGTTTGTTCTCCCTCAATCGACGTCAGATTGCAGAGAGTTATCTTGTCTATCTTCACAAGTGTGAGAGTTTAGTAAAGTTCGGTGGTATAAAAAAGGTGGGGCTGTGGCCCCATGAGACTATGCCTGTGGTGCACCCTCGTGGCAGGCTTGTTCAAAACGCGTCACCAGGGGGTCGGGCATAGGCTCGTTGTAGCGCGACTCGAAGTAGCGGTGTGCCAGGTCGAGCGGTTGCATGGTGGTGAGGGCGTCGGCCGATTGGGCATCTTGCTTGTCGGCCTTGGCAGCGGTGGCGGCGGGCATCACGCGCTGTATGCGGCAAAAGTGCACGGCACGGTCGGCCAGGGCCTCCATCACGTCGTGCATGAGCGATGGTTCGGGCTGCTTTTCCTCGATGCGCAATTCAAGGTAGGGCCACGCCTCGCCCATGTCGCCCTTGGCGCGCTTGGGCAGTGCGGCTATTTGCTCCATGGCCTCGGCAGCACTCACGGCGCGTGCTTTGGCTGGTATGGTGATAAGGCGTCGCAGCGGTTCATACTTTATGCGCTCTACCACGGCCTCGCCCTGGTGGTCAATCTCTACCCACTGCACACCGTGGCTGTAGTCTGTCTCGGCAAACGACATGGGCAAGGCGCTGCCTGCATACCATGCCTTGCCGCTCTTGCCCACGGGTTGCGCCTTGTGTATGTGCCCTAAGGCGGTGTAGCTCACATTGCTGCCCACCACGTCGGCATTGACACAATCTTGTCCGCCCACCACAAGGCGCTCTGAGTGGCCGCTCTGGCACACCTCGGCACCGGCGGCATAGAAGTGGGCGCCCACTACAATAGGCAGACCCTTGAACTCTGACTGGCGCAGATGCTTGTGCAGCTCGCCAAACACATAGCGCAGCCCTTGCTCGGGACTCATGCCCATGGGGTAGTCGGCGCTACGCAGATAGGGCACAGCCATGCACACACAGGCTGCCTGGCCCGTGGCACGCTCGGCAAGGGGGAGCAGGTAATAGTCAAAGTCTGGCTCGCCCTGCGGGGTGTAGTGCATGGTGCCGCGCACATATATATTGTGTGTTTTGAGCAGTGGTGCGGGGGCCTCGAGGCGTCCGGCGGAGTCGTGGTTGCCAGCGGTCATCACCACCTGCAAACCCGGCACGGTGAGTGTGGCACGCAGCAAGAAGTCGTAGAGCAGTTCCTCGGCCGCTGCCGAGGGGTTTGGCGAGTCAAACACGTCGCCCGTAATGAGCAGCGCGTCGGGCTTTCGCTCCTTGAGCACGCCGAGCAGCCATCTGAGGAAATGCTTGTGTTCATTGAGCCGGCTGTGGGCGTGAAAGGTGTTGCCCAGGTGCCAGTCGGCTGTATGCAGTATCTTCATTGTGCAATGTTGTTATTTATTGGTGAGCAAAGGTACTGCAAAGTAACAGAAAACAGAAGAAATGGAAGGAAAAATGTGTCGTGCTTTTTCGCTCGCGAATGTGCTGATGTGCTGATACAAAGATGTGCAGATTATGGTAGCGTTTTGTGCTTGTGTTTAGTGGTAGCGGAACCTTTACCTAACTACAAAAGCTTTTCTTGCAGAGTATCTTACATCTTACACTAACACACTACAACTTATTGACTATCAATACTTTACTCAGTGTAGGATACTACCAAATCCACCTACACGCAACCTACACAACCCTCATGCTGCCACACGACACAAACACGGGAGGAAGATTTTACGGCATAGGGGAACAGAAAAGTCTGTTGCTCCGACAGATATTTCTACGTCCCTATGCCGTAAAATCTTCCTCCCGTGTTTGTGTCGTGTGGCAGCGGGGTGAGGTGTGTAAGATGTGTGCAAGGGTGTGTATGATGTTTTGAACACATCTTACACTATTGAAACCTTTGAATATCAACTTGTTACACACTAAAAGTGTAAGATGGCAGTAAAAATACATACACTCGTTTATAGGTAGGCTGACGGGGAGAACATAAGGGCTGACGCCGTAGCGTGGCATGGCAGCCGCTAACGCGGGAAACAGAAGAACATAAGAACATAAGGACATAAGGGCTGACGCCATAGTGCTACTATTTAGTAATACTACGGCGTCAGCCCTTATGTTCTTGAGGCCACGCGGACGTCAGTCCGTGGTCTTCAGCCGCGCAGCGGCCTTATGTTCTTATGTCCTTATGTTCTTATGTTTACCGCGTTAGCGGCTGACAAGCAACGCTACGGCCTTATGTATTTCTTATGTAAACTATGTTCTTATGTTCCCGCGGTAAGCGGCTAACACGAACGTTATCTTATGTCCTTATGTTCTTATGTCTCCCGCGTTAGCGCTCAATATCCGTAGCTCACACTCGCCACAGCGCCCGAGGCCACATGGTAGTTGCACAATGTCACGTTGTTGGCATGCACACCATACTCAAAGGTAGTGGTGGTAGCGGCCGTAGGCACCGCGGCATCGGGATACTCGTAGGTAATGCTCTGCGGCAACATGGTGGGAGCCTTGCCAAGCAAACCGGCGTAGTAGAGGTGTTCAAAACCGTCGATGCCCATTTCCTTGCTCACGGTGGGCGGCATGTGGCCATTCACATTTTGCTGCGCCGACTGCGTAAAGGTGAGCAACACGCGGCGGTTGTCGGTGCCATTGTACACAATCTGCTGCAGCGCACCCGCCGGGGTGTAGCTGATGGTGGCCGACGACCTGTACTCTGTCAGCTCGCCAAGCGAACTCTCGAATATGGTACGCGTCCACGACACCATACGGCCGTCGCTGTTGTACTGAAAGTGGTACACGTTGCGGTTTACCGTCATCTGGCCCACAAGGCCCTGCATGTTGAGTTGCAGACCAACGCGTTCGCCACTCGTGTTGGTCATTTTCACCGATGTAGGGCCATAGCTGAGGGTGCTGGTGTAGCTAAAGGTGCGGTCGGTGTCAGCACTTGGTTTGCGCAGCGTGCCTGCGGCCTGAGTCAGACGGCCGTCGTTGTAGGTGAATGTCCAGTCGTAACCGCTCTCAATGCTTCCCAATCGGCTGATGCTGCGCACGGCTTTGCCCGTGGTGGCGGGCAGGTTGGGACGCATGGGCGCGGGGTCGTCGTTGCTGCAGGCGGTAAATGTGCCGAGAGCAAGGGTGGCAGTAAGTATGAAAGTAAGGGGGTGTTTCAGTATCATGATAGTTGTTATATATAGGTATATTAAGTGCGCACAAACTTAGGCAATTTTGCCGACATAGCGCGTATGGCTTTGCCACAAATAATAAACGAGTATAAAACTTTTTGCAAGTCGTGGTGTGCTTTTGCTAAAATAATTAGTACATTTGTCGGCATAACAATGACAAATAGCGGCAAAATGCCTTACGCCACTACCAGGCTGACATTTATAAACCTTAATACAATAATGCGTATGACACACTTTACCCTTATCACTACCGCATTGCTCGCATTGGGCAGTGCCACCATGCAAGCACAGACACTGCAAACCCAAGTGCCGCAACGCCGCGCCATGCACACCGCATCGCCGGCCGCCCAGCTCAAGGCGCAAATAGGCCGCACTCTGGCCATGCGCCAGGCGGCTGCCAAACACTCTGCACAACAGCTGCGCGCACTGCAGGCCGCACGCTTTTTCAGAGCTGCAAGCACTGCCAGCGACAGTGTGAAGTATTTGCCAAAACACCAGATTGAGTACGCTGCCGGCGACGCAAATGACGGCTTTGGCGGCATAATGTGGAACGAAAGCGGGCAGTACAGCTTTGTGTACGACAAGGCCGGACGCGTTGTGCAGCAGGACTACAACGACGAGATAAACATTTACCGCACCACCAAAAAATGGGACGAGCACGGCAACCTGCTTGAAGAGGTGGAGACTATCTCGGACAACAATGGGGCAACCTTTGCCAACGGCTCAAAGCGTGTGCAGGTGTACGACGCTTATTTCCCCTTGCTCTGCATTCAGAAGGACAAATACGACTGGGACAAGGACGGCGCACAGTGGACCGAATCGGGCGATGCCTTCCGCCGTACCGTGACACGCGATGCCGACCACAACGTGACGCGTGTGGAGCTGGCTGTGCCCTACCTCGGACAGTATGACGTGACAAAGCGCGTGATTAACACGGTGGACACTGAAAGCAAGCAAATCCGCGAGTTCTTGTATCAGGAGATGACCGACTATGTGAACGACCAACCGGTGTGGGAGAACACCGAATGGCTCAAAAACATTATTTGGCACAATACTAACGGACAGGTGGTTGACAGCTACAGCAACTGGATGCAGTACGGACAGCAACTGTCTACGGCCGAGGTATACTTTACCAACGAGGAGACGGGCAAGCCCGAACTGGGAGCCAACATCAACATCGGCTACCTGGAGAACGGCAGCTATTACGAAAGAATTGACTATGTGGGCGCGTCGCCTTCGTGCGACTTTACCGAGCTGAGCGTATTTCTTGACGGACTGAGCTACAGCTACACCACAGCCCACTATGAGGACCTCAACGGCGACGGCATACTTGGCGACAAGGAATACACAGAGTATAGCCGCGAGACGGTCACCTACAACACGCAGGGCGATGTGGTGCGCGACGAGCAGAGCGTGTACAATGCCGACGAGGGCTACATCGAACAGGTGGCCGGCACAAAGTATGACATTACTTACGACGAAACTACCGGCGCACAGAAGGAGGTTGTCATAAGCAACTATGACACCTACCGGTACGTGCCCATAATGAAGATTGTGACGGACGAGTACACTCCCATCTCGCTCACAGCCATCAACCACACCCAACTCGACAGCCAGGCTGACGCACCGGTGATGTACTTTACCATCGATGGCAAGCGCACCGACGCCCATGCTCATGGTGTGTACATCATGAAGCAGGGTGGCAAGGTTACCAAGATTGTGAAGTAAAAAGCCACCGCCCACACACAAGAAAGTGTGTCAGAGCTCAATCTGTGCGGGTTGAAAGCCAGGGTGTTCAAAATCGGCATTAAAAGCGCGACCGATTTTGTCGCATTTTAAGTGGTCTGAAACGCGCTGCAAAAAACTCAAGCACTAAACTCAAGCACAAAACGCTACCTCTAATGGAGGCGACGCGTCTCGCGTCGGGATAATGAAGAGGAAAGATACAAACTCTACTAAATAATAGCTGAATTTTTTCCCGACGCGGGACGCGTCGCCCCCATTAGTGCTTGCGTTTGGTGCTTACGTTTAGTGTTTGCGTTTTTTGCAGCGCGTTTCAGACTACTTAAAATGCGACAAAATCGGTCGCGCTTTTAATGCCGATTTTGAACGCCCTGGCTTTCAGCCCGCACAATTTGAGCTTTGACACACCCTCCATTTCTTCGTTGTATGATGCATCACTCATACTCCTTGGCCTGACACTCGCCGCGCAACACAGCCAGCGCATTGAGCGCAAGGGCCTCCATCTCGTCCTCACCCGGAAACACGTGCACCGGTGCCAGATAGCTTACGCGCTGCTTGATGCCCTCGGTGATGTAGGCTGAATGGGCCATGCCGCCAGTGAGCAGAATGGCGTCTACCCGGCCGCAGAGCACGGCACCCTCGGCAGCAATCTGCTTGGCGGTGTGGAATATCATGGCGTTGATGAGCAAGCGTGCACGCTCGTTGCCCTGCTCTATCATCTGCATTATTTGCAATATGTCGGTTGTGCCGAGGTGCGCCATCAGTCCGGCCTGTCCGGCCACACGCTTTTTGAGCTGTTCCTCGGTGTAGCGCCCGCTGTAGCACAGGTGTATGAGGTCGGCAGCGGGCAGTGTGCCGGCTCTTTCGGGCGAGAGCGGCCCCTCGCCGTCGAGGGCATTGTTGGCATCGATGGCGCGCCCGTGCTCATGCGCCGCCACGGATATGCCTCCACCCAGATGGCAGACAATGAGGTTGAGGTCGTTGTAGCTGCAGCCCACCTGGCGCGCATAGCGGCGGGCAATGGCGCGCTGGTTGAGCGCATGCCAAATGGCCAGACGCGGCATGAGAGGCGAACCGCTCACCCGGGCCTCGGGCACGAGTTCGTCCACCGTCACGGGGTCGGCTATGTAGGCCTGGCACCCGCCACCCTGCTCCTTGGCCAGTTCGTAGGCCAGTATGCAACCCAGGTTGCAGGCGTGCTTGCGCAGGGCGTAGTAGGTTTCAAAGCACATTTTGCGGTTGACGCGGTACACGCCGCCGGGAATGGGCTTTATCAGTCCGCCCCGGCCTATAATGGCGTCGAAGTGCAAAGGTATGTCGTTCTGCGCCAGCCAGTCGGTCACGAGTTGGCGGCGGAAGTCGTGTTGGTCAATTATTTGGGCGTAGGCAGCCAGCTCGTCGGGGGTGTGGCGTATGGTGCTCACGCTGAGGGGGCGCTCGTCTTCATAGACGGCCACCTTGGTGGAGGTGGAGCCGGGGTTGATTACAAGTATATGGTATGGAGGCATGGAGCTTTTATGAGAGATGCGAGGGACGGCAGTTGTCATAGTTCTAATTAAGGCTCATGGCGGCAAGGGCGAGACTGTGGTATTTTGCCTCGAGCGAGTCGCCGCGCGAGGGCAGCACCACAGGGGCCGTGGTGCCCTGCAATGTGCCGGCCACCCGGGCCGAGGCAAACAATGGCAGGGCCTTGTACATCAGGTTGCCGGCCTCGATGTCGGGCAATATCACGGCATCGGCCTCACCACCCACGGGCGAGGTTATGCCCTTTACGGCAAGGACCACAGGGTCGCACGCGGTGCGCAGGTCGAGCGGACCGTCAACTATCACACGCCCCCACTCGCCACGGGCGGCACGGCTGCAAATGTCGCCATAGCCCATGGTGTGCGGAAACTTGTCGCTCACCGTCTCGGCACAGTGCACCAGGGCTATGCGAGGCTCGTCTATGCCAAAGGCGTGGAGCATCTGCGCCATGTAGCCCACTTGGGCCATGCGCTGCGCCTGAGTGGGATAAGGTATGACGGCGGCGTCGCTGAAAAACAGCAGTTTATGATAGCTTGGTATTTGCGCCACGGCTATATGGGTGAGCACCTCGCCACGCGGCAGTATGCCCCACTCCTTGTTGAGCACAGCGCGCAGCAGTGTGTCGGTGTGCAGCAGTCCCTTCATCAGCAGGTCGGCCTGGCCCTGGCGCACCATGGTCACAGCCAGCTCGGCTGCCTCTATCTGCGAGCCGGCCTCGATGTAGCTCACACGGCCGCCCGACCATGCACTGACGCAAGGCTGCTGCCTGACTGCCGCACAATCGCCCACAAACAGGGCCTCGACAAATCCGGCCTCAACCGCACGCATCACGGCACCGGCCGTGGAGGCATCGCTGCCACACACCACAGCCAAACGGCACACGCGGCGCAAACCGGCCAGGTGGGCTGTCATGTCATCAAAAGTTTGGATAGGTTGCATTGATCAGTAAAAGTGTTAACACGATGCTTGGCATCGGTATAGTGCTTGCTAAGCGCAAAACTACAAATAAAGCGGCAAATATTGCACACTTGGCCGCCTAATATGCAACATTCGGCACACTTTTGCGGCGTTTTGCGGGGACTGTAACGCGCATTCGACAAAAAATTGCTACTTTTGCCCTACCAAAACCACGAGCCCCCGTAGTTCAATGGATAGAACACCGCTCTCCTAAAGCAGTGATCTGAGTTCGATTCTCAGCGGGGGTACTGTGTAAAGGGTGGTTCTAAAAATTCTGTTTTTAGAGTTCTGCTATTCTGAAATGTGATTTGCACGCTCTCGAAAGTGTCTTTTTGAAAGTTTGTTCGGTCACATAGCCCGCTATGCTCCCTCACAAACTTTCAAAAATACACTTCCGATAGCGCACAAATCCCTATTTCAGAATTATTAGAACCACCCTAAAGCGGTCCGCCGCAATGCAGATGTGCAAATGTAAAGATGTGCCGACAGGCCGATAATATATACCTTATATTGTCAGCACGCCAGGCCGCTCTGCATTTGCACATTTGCGCATTTACACATATATATATAATATTCCACCCCTGCACATACCCCTACCCCATGGCTGAGACTCTTACTCCGATGATGAAGCAGTTCTATGAACTGAAGGCCAAAAACCCCGACGCCATACTGCTATTCCGCTGCGGCGACTTTTACGAAACCTACGACAACGATGCCCAAACCGCCTCGAAGGTGCTGGGCATCACCCTGACACGCCGCAACAACAAGGGGCAGGCGGCAAGCACCGAGATGGCCGGCTTTCCCTACCACGCACTCGACACCTACCTGCCGAGGCTCATACGTGCAGGCTACCGCGTGGCCATCTGCGACCAGCTTGAGGACCCCAAACTGGCCAAAAAGCTTGTCAAACGCGGCATTACCGAGCTTGTAACGCCCGGTGTGGCCATGGCCGACAATGTGCTCAACGCCCGCGAGAATAACTTTCTGGCTGCCGTACACTTTGGCGCACAGGCCGTGGGCATATCGCTGCTCGACATATCGACGGGCGAGTTCCTTGTGGCAGAAGGCACCACCGAGTACATTGACAAACTGCTGGCTGGCTTTGCACCGAAAGAGGTGCTCGTGCAGCACGGACTGAAGGGGCGCTTCGAGGGACTTTACGGCCAAAAGTACTTTGTGTTCGACCTCGACGACTGGGCCTTCACCACACAAACGGCTAACGAAAAACTCACGCGCCACTTCCAGGTGCGCAACCTCAAGGGCTTTGGGGTAGACCACCTGAAGGACGGCGTGGTGGCCGCCGGCGCCATCATGTGCTACCTCGAAATAACCCAACACAAGCACACTTCGCACATCACCACCCTGCGACGCATTGAGGAGGACGGCTACGTAAGGCTCGACCGCTTTACCACACGCAACCTCGAGCTGGTGGCCCCCATGGCCGAAGGCGGCACACCGCTGCTCGCCGTTATCGACCGCACCCTCACCCCCATGGGCGCCCGCATGCTGCGCCGCTGGCTGGTGTTTCCACTACGCTCGGTGCAGGCCATCGTGGCGCGGCAGGACGGTGTGGAGCACTTCTTCAAGCACCCCGACTTTCGCGAGCTGTGCGAGATGGAACTGCCCAAAATAGGCGACATGGAGCGCATAGTGAGCAAGGTGGCAGTGGCGCGCGCCAATCCGCGTGAACTGCAGCAACTGCGCTGCGCACTCGAGAGCACCGCCACGCTAAAGTATGCCTGCGACCACGCCGACGGTTGCCAGGCCATAGCACAGGTGGGCAGCCAGCTCAACCCCCTGGCCCCACTGCGCGACCACATCAAGGCCACGCTGTGCCCCGACCCGCCAGTGCTCGTCAACAAGGGCGGCGTGATAGCTGCCGGCGTGAGTGCCGAACTGGACGAACTGCGCCACATACAAACATCGAGCAAGGAGTTCCTGCTGCAAATACAGCAGCGCGAGAGCGACGCCACCGGCATACCGAGCCTCAAGATTGGGTTCAACAACGTGTTTGGCTACTACATCGAGGTGCGCAACACCTACAAGGACAAAGTGCCACAAGAGTGGGTGCGCAAGCAAACTCTGGCTCAGGCCGAACGCTACATCACACAGGAGCTGAAGGAACTTGAAGACAAAATACTGGGTGCCGAGGACCGCATTCTCGACCTCGAGGCACGCCTCTACGCCGACCTCGTGGCCGAGGTGTCGCAATACATCACCCCGCTGCAGCACACTGCCGCCGCCCTGAGCCACCTCGACTGTCTGCAAAGTCTGGCTGCCGTGGCACGCGAGCGCCACTACGTGCGCCCCGTGGTTGACGACAGCCTCGTCATCGACATACACGAGGGGCGCCACCCCGTAATCGAAACGCTCATGCCGCCGGGCGAGGAGTATGTGTCGAACAGTGTAGAGCTCGACACCAAGGGCCAGCAAATAATCATCGTTACCGGTCCCAACATGGCGGGTAAAAGCGCCCTGCTGCGCCAAACGGCCCTCATCACCCTCATGGCACAGACTGGCTCCTTTGTGCCCGCCGCATCGGCACACATCGGATTGGTGGACAAGATATTCACACGTGTGGGTGCAAGCGACAACATATCGGTGGGCGAGAGCACCTTCATGGTCGAAATGAGCGAGGCGGCCAACATCATGAACAACCTGACGGAGCGCTCGCTTGTGCTGTTCGACGAGCTCGGACGCGGCACATCTACCTACGACGGCATATCCATAGCATGGGCCATAGTAGAGTACATTCACGAAAACGCCAAGGCGCACGCACGCACACTCTTTGCCACCCACTACCACGAGCTTAACGAAATGGAACGCCTCTTTCCGCGCATCAAAAACTGGAACGTGTCGGTGCGCGAGGTTAACGGCCGCGTGGTGTTTCTGCGCAAGTTGCAACGCGGCGGTTCGGAACACTCATTCGGCATACACGTGGCGCGCCTGGCGGGCATGCCGCAGAGCATCGTCAACCGCGCCACACAGATACTTGCCGACCTTGAGGAGGCCGGAGCCAAAGCTGGCTCAAAGGTGCCAAAGGCCGAAAGCCGCACACAGCAGCAGGAGGGCATGCAGCTCAGCTTTTTCCAACTCGACGACCCCGTGCTGGGCCAAATACGCGACGAACTGTTAGGCCTCGACGTCAACAACCTCACACCGCTCGAAGCACTCAACAAGCTGAACGACATCAAGCGCATACTAAAGGGCTGACAACGACACGCTGCAAAAAAACGCAAGCACTAAACGCAAGCACTAAACACAAGCTCTAAACGCAAGCACCCAACGCAAGCACTAATGGGGGCGACGCGTCCCGCGTCGGGAAAATGCAATGTTCATACACAAAAAAGGCTCACAGACAGCACTAATTACATGACTGTCAGTGAGCCTTTGCCTTGATGCCCGACGCGGGACGCGTCGCCCCCATTAGTGGTAGCGTTTAGTGCTTGCGTTTGGCGCTTGCGTTTAGTGGTAGCGTTTAGTGCTTGCGTTTAGTGGTAGCGTTTAGTGCTTGCGTTTAGAGTTTGCGTTTAGTGCTTGCATTTGGTGCTTGAGGCCGTTAGCATATTGACGTTTTACCGTTTACACATTAGCACATTCGCACATTATTTCGTAAATTTGCCGCAATATCCATTATAACGCTCAATCACACACATACTCAGCGCATGAAAGAGTTTTTCCGCGTCATGCGGCACTTCGTCACACCATACAAGGGCTACCTCGCTGGCTCACTCGTGTTCAACCTGCTGTCGGCAATACTGAACGTGTTCTCATTCGTATCCATCATTCCCATGCTGCAAATGCTCTTTGGCATTGACCAGAACCGCTACGAGTTCATACCATGGTCGGCCGCCGGCATGAGCATCAAGGACATTGCCGTAAACAACATGTATTGGTACACCACCGAACTGATGGACCAATATGGCGCCGCCACGGCACTGCTGCTCATTGGTCTGTTTCTGGTGACGGCCACACTGCTCAAAACGGGCTGCTACTTTGCCTCGGTGGCTATAATGGTGCCGCTGCGCACCGGCATTGTGCGCGACATTCGCACCCAGGTGTATCACAAAATCGTGTCGCTGCCGCTATCCTTTTTCAGCGACGAGCGCAAGGGCGACATCATTGCACGCATGAGCGGCGATGTCAACGAGATTGAGAACTCTATTACCGGCTCACTCGACATGCTCATCAAAAACCCCATTCTGCTCACTTGCTACTTTGGGGTGCTCATCTACACCTCGTGGCAGCTCACGCTGTTCACCATCATCGTGCTGCCGCTCATGGGCTGGCTCATGGGGCGCATCGGGCGCAAGCTCAAGCACCAAAGCCTCGACGCACAGAACAAGTGGAGCGAAACAATGGCACAGCTCGAGGAGACGCTGGGCGGCATGCGCATTATCAAGGCTTTTACGGCCGAGCACAAAATGACCGCACGCTTTGACCGCTCAACCAACGACTTTCGCGATGCCTCGAACCGCGTGGCCATACGTCAGGCCTCGGCACACCCCGTGAGCGAATTTTTGGGCACGGCACTCATTGTGCTGGTGCTGTGGTACGGCGGCACACTCATCTTTTCAGACCACTCACCCATCGACGCGCCCACGTTCATCTTCTACATGGTCATACTCTACAGCATCATACAGCCCTTGAAGGACTTTTCAAAGGCTTCGTATGCCATACCCAAGGGCATGGCCTCGGTTGAGCGTGTCAACAAAATTCTGAATGCTGAAAATCCCATCAAGGAGGCTGCCGAGCCTGTACACATTGAGGGGTTGAAGGACGAAATAGTGTTCAAAAACGTAAGTTTCTCATACAACGGCACCACCCCGGTGCTGCAAGGGGTAGACCTCAAGGTGCGCCGCGGCGAAACCATCGCCCTTGTGGGCCAGAGCGGTTCGGGCAAGTCGACACTGGTTGACCTGCTGCCACGCTACCACGATGTGACGGGGGGCGAAATTACCATCGACGGCATCAACGTCAAGGCGCTTGCCCTGTCGGACCTGCGACAACTCATTGGCAATGTCAACCAGGAGGCCATTCTGTTTAACGACACCTTCTACAACAACATTACCTTCGGGGTGGAGAATGCCACCATGGAGCAGGTGGTGGAGGCTGCCAAGGTGGCCAATGCGCACGACTTTATAATGGAGAGCGAACAGGGCTACAACACCAAGGTGGGCGACCGCGGCTGCAAACTGTCGGGCGGACAGCGCCAGCGCATCTCTATTGCACGCGCCGTGCTCAAAAACCCCGACATTCTTATTCTTGACGAGGCCACCTCGGCGCTCGACACCGAAAGCGAACGACTGGTGCAGGAGGCGCTCGAAAGGCTGATGAGCACACGCACTACCATAGCCATTGCCCACCGTCTGTCCACCATCAAGAATGCTGACGAGATATGTGTGCTCTACGAAGGACGCATCGTGGAACGCGGCACACACGAGGAGCTGCTGAAACTCGGCGGATACTACAAGAGGCTGAACGACATGCAACAGTTGTAATAAGGTATCGCCCATGAGGCAAGCTGCTTACGGAACGGCTGTTGCCTACTTTACAGGAAATTGCGACAAAGGAGAAATATGGATAGCTACCCTGATAGGCGTGGCACTTACCATCGTATTTGCCTGTATTGCCTACACTATTACGAACATTAAGAAATAGTATCTCCATAATTATATATGGAAGGACTCATCATATCAATGGGCTGCAGCCTTGCCGTTGCTGTTGCATTCCTTATTTGGATCAGCACCAACCGGGGCAAGAAGTGGCTTAAGGAAATGTAATACTACCTGCGCATCATGCCCAACAACAATCACAACCCCATACTGCGCCAGGCTGTGCGCCTGGTGCTGCTCTATTTGGCACTTGTGCTGGCCGGCACACTGGCCAAACCGTTGTTTGTGCTTGCACAGCCCGCCGCCGTTAGCGGCAGCACGGGCTGGAGCGGCATAGGTCAGGCCATGCTGCACGGCTTGCTGCTCGATGTGGCCACAGCGGGCTACCTCATTGCACCCGTATGGCTGCTGTGCGGCCTGGGGCTGTGGGTGAGGCTGCGCGGCTGGCGCGTGGCCTACAAGGTGTGGGCCGCTGTGGTGGGAGCCGCCCTGGCACTGGTGCTGGTGGGCGATGCCTGTCTGTATGGCTTTTGGCACACCAAACTCGACGCCACGGTGTGGAACTATCTGGCACAGCCCGAGGGCGCGCTGCAGAGTGTGAGCATGGGCTACGCCCTGTGCGCCACATTGGCTGTAGTGGCCGTAGCGGTGCTGCTCTACTACCTGCAGGTACTCACTTTTGTGCCACGCCGCAAGGCCGCACACGCGCCCAGCCGCAAGGGGGCCACACGCCGCACACGGGGGTGGTGGACCGCGGCATGGCTCGTGGCCGGCGGACTGATATTTCTGGGCATTCGCGGCGGTGTGGGCAAGGGCACTGCCAATGTGGGCATGGTGTACTTCAGCCCCAACGCCTTTCTTAACCACACGGCGGTCAATCCGGCTTTCAGCCTCATATCGTCCACTCTCAAGGCGGGCGACTACGGACGGCAGGCTAACTTTTTCAGCCACGACGAGCGCAAACGCATCTACAGCATGCTGGGCTATAACACCGAGAGCCTCGACACCGAGCCGCTGCTCAACACCACACGGCCCAATGTGCTGATTATACTGATGGAGGGCTGCGGCGGCACCTTTGTCAATGCCATCGACCCCAAGAGCGACCCGCGCATAACGCCTAACCTCAACCGTCTGGCACACGAGGGGGTGGTGTTTATCCAAGCCTATGCCAACTCCTACCGCACCGACCGCGGCACAGTGTGCGCACTGAGCGGTTTCCCATCGTTTCCCGACCTTAGTGTGATGAAGATGCCCTCGCGCTGCGAGCATCTGCCAAGCATTGCCTCATCGCTCAAGGGGGCGGGCTATGCCACTGCCTATCTGTACGGCGGCGATGCCAACTTTACCAACATGAGGGGCTACCTGCAAAGCACTGGCTACGACCGCATTGAGGGCGACGAGAGCTTTCCGGTGGCGGTGCGCCGCACACACAACTGGGGCGTGACCGACGCCATTGCCTTTGACACGCTCTACCAACGCATCATGCGTCTGCCGCAAGGCCGCCCGTGGCACGTCACCTTTCAAACGCTGGCCAGCCACGAGCCTTGGATTGTGCCTTACAACCGCATCAAGGGCGACAAGGTGGCCAACTCCATGGCTTATCTCGACCACTGCATAGGCACCTTTATCAGCCGTCTGCGGCAGTCGGCCCTGTGGCGCAACACGCTGGTGGTGATGCTGCCCGACCACGGGGTGAACTATCCCGAGGGTATTAGCGATGCCGACGAGCGCCGCAGCCACATTCCCATCATCATGGCGGGGGGCGCACTCAAGGGGCCGCGCGTGGTGACGCAAATATGTAATCAAACCGACTTGGCTGCCACACTGCTGGGCCAACTGCAACTGCCACACAAGCAGTTTGGCATGAGCCGCGATGTGCTGAGCCGCACCTATACTCACCCCTCGGCCGTACACACATGGCAGGAGGGCACTTACTACATGGACAACTCGGGCATTTCGGTGGTTAACCTACTCACTCAGCCGGCCAGCGTGATGCGCGAGGCGCCCCACGCCTCGCAACAGCGTGTCAATGCGGCCAAGGCTTTGCTGCAAACGGCCTACGACCATTTTAGGGGGTTATGAGGTTAGGAGGTTAAAGGGTTAGGGGGTTAGTGGGTTAGAGGGTTAAAAAGGCACTCTGGCTTGCTGGATAGCCTTCTATTTCTACTTGCATGGGGCGTCAGGCTCACGAAGTTTGCTTTTTAACCCCTCCAAACCACGCTCGCTCAAATGGGGGCGAGGCGTCCCGCCTCGGGCACAAGCTGTTACGTTGGTTTGTGAGCGTTGTCCATTCCACCGACGCGGGACGCGTCGCCCCCATTAGAGATTGGGAGCGTCCTGCTCACAAAGGTTACTTTTTAACCTCATAACCCCCAACCCTGCTCACAAGAGTTACTTTATAACCTCATAACCCTCTAAACTCATAACCCCCTCCCCTCATAACCCCATAACCTCTGAACCTCAGAACCCTACGATGCACAAGATACTCATCACCGGCGCGTCCGGTTTCATAGGCAGTTTCATGGTTGAACGCGCCCTTGCCGAAAGCATGGAGGTGTGGGCCGCCGTGCGCCCCACGAGCAGCCGGCGCTACCTGCAAGACGGCCGCATCAACTTTATCGAACTCGACCTGGCCGACAGCACACATCTGCACCAACAGCTCGACGAGCACCTGCTGACACAGAACGGACGCAGCTTCGACTACGTCATTCACGCCGCAGGAGCCACCAAGTGCCGGCGTGCCGAGGACTTTTTCAGCATCAATGCCGAGGGCACAGAACGCCTTGCCACATGTCTGCTCGCCACAGGAGCCTTGAAAGAAGCCGGCCGACTGGTGTTCATCAGCTCGCTGAGCGTGATGGGCCCCGTGCACGAAAAGGATTATAAACCCATCTGCGAGGCCGACCTGGCACGCCCCAACACGGCATACGGGGCCTCAAAACTGCAGGCCGAAGCCTTGCTGGCCGACATAAAGGGCCTCAACTACGTGGTGCTGCGCCCAACGGGGGTGTATGGCCCGCGTGAACGCGACTATGCCATGATGGCCGACAGCATACGCCGCCACATCGACTTTGCCGTGGGCTACAAGCCACAGGTCATCACCTTCATCTACGTGGCCGACCTGGTGGAGGCCGCCTTCCTGGCACTGACACATGGCAAGAGCGGACGCCAATACTTCCTGACAGATGGCAAGGAGTATACAAGCCGCACCTTCAGCGACCTGATACAAATGGAGCTCGGTGTGCGGCACGTGCTGCACATCACAGCCCCGCTGTGGGTGCTGCGGACCGTAAGCTGGGTGGCCGAACGGGTGGCCCGCCTTGCCGGACGCACCTCGACGCTCAACTCCGACAAATACCGCATCATGCGCCAACGCAACTGGCGCTGCGACATATCGCCCGCACGCAACGAACTGGGCTACCGTCCGCAATGGCCGCTCGTGAGGGGCGTTAAAGCCACATTCGGCACCCAAAGTATTTAGAAAATCATTACCAACGCGTTACCACGTCAACCCATAATTCCGCCAACAGGTATCACCACACCATATATTACATAATATTATATGTCTGACACACCAGTCACCACACGCACACATCAAGGCCCCATACTCGTAGAGTGGGTCACATTAGCATACACCCTGTTCACCACACTGCTCATTGTGCTGTTTTGGTCACAAATGGGCAACCCGCTGCAGCTGCTCGAAGGACGTTGCATGGTAGTAGGCGGCATGGCGCTGCTGTGGTTGTTCTACCACCTGCGTCCCAACAAGTACATACTGCTGCTGCGCTACATCTTCCCCCTGTCGCTGCTCGGCTACTGGTATCCCGACACCTACGAGTTCTGCCAGTTGTTTCCCAACCTCGACTACTTGTTTGCCGCAGCCGACCATGCCCTGTTTGGCTGCCAGCCGAGCATAACCTTTGCACAGTGGTTACCCCAAAAGGTGTGGAGCGAACTGTTCCACATGGGCTACTTTGCCTACTATCCGCTCATATTCCTCACAGTGCTCGCCCCCCTCTTCACCGACCGCAGCCAGTTCAGCCGCACGGCCTTTGTGGTGCTTACCTGCTTCTTCCTCTACTATCTCATCTACCTGTTCCTGCCCGTGGCCGGCCCCCAGTACTACTTTCATGCCGTGGGCACGGACGTGATACAGAGCGCCCACTTTCCACAGCTCGGCAACTACTTCCGCTACCACACAGAGCTGTCTCCCTCGCCTGGCCCCGACGGGTTCTTCCGCGAGTTGGTTGAGAACACCCAAAAGACGGGCGAGCGCCCCACGGCAGCCTTTCCGTCAAGCCATGTGGGCATGAGCACGGTGCTCATGCTGCTGTTGTGGCGCAACCGCCGCTACCTGTTTGCCATAGCCTTTCCGTTCTACATCTTCCTGTGCTGCGCCACAGTATATATTCAAGCGCACTATCTGGTCGACGTGTTCGGTGGTTTGGTAACCGCCCTCATCTTCTTCAAACTGACAGATTGGACGTACACAAGATGGCGGAAGATTAGAGCAGAGGGTTAGGGGGTTAGGGGGTTAAAAAGGCACTTTGGCTTATTGCCCCCAAGATTGGTAGTATATCCAGTCTTACCCACAAGAGTTACTTTTTAACCCACTAACCCATTAACCCCCTAACCTCATAACCCACTAACCCATTACCCCCCCTAACCCCTTAACC
>ERZ1026886.132-NODE-132-length-38817-cov-32.255018_pt1 | contig 38817 bp, 26 predicted proteins | sample MGYA00380173_ERZ1026886 | MGnify/ENA primary metagenome ERZ1026886 (study PRJEB33269, sample SAMEA4719809) | human gut metagenome | biome: human-associated habitat; feature: organic feature; material: feces | place: Cameroon | collected 2013-10 ... | reverse complement strand
CTGGTACCGTTCACCGCCCATTGCAGAGCGATATGGACAATATGCTCAACTTCCTCAGCAATAACTATGGTTACAACCCAGGTCGCTATCAGGGATATTCTCTCGATACTCCATCATACAAGTTCCTGGCTCGTATCGACTGGAACATCAACGAGAACAACAAGTTGAACATCCGTTTCTCTAAGAGTCACGACAAGGATTCTTCAGCTCCATCTAGCTCAACCACTCCATTCAAGGATTCTGTCATTTATCCTGGTGGTGAGGATGCTACAGGTGGTAAGTCTCAGTCGGGTCGTACAGCTAATGCAGGTCTCTACTTCGAGAGTGCACGCTATTATCAGGAGAAGAACTTTACTTCTTTCGCTGCTGAGTGGAACTCTAAGTGGGGTGGTGTAAGCAATGTACTCCGTGCTACATACTCTTATCAGGATGAGCCACGTACTTATGTAGGTGGTATGTTCCCAACTGTAGATATTCTGAAGAATGGTTCTTACTACATGGGCTTCGGTCCTGATCCGTTTACTCAGGGTAACCTGCGCCAGGTGAAGACTTTCGTTGCTACTGATGAGGCTTCATGGGCCATGGGTATCCAGAACTTCACCGCTGGTCTTCAGTTTGAGACCAACGAGGCTACCAACGGCTTCGGTGCTGCTTCTGCAGGTTACTATGTGTTCGAGTCTATGGACGATTTCATGAACGGCAAGGCTCCTAGAAGCTATGGTGTTACCTTCCCTATGGATGGTTCAAGCCAGTTTAACGCTACCATGAAGTACAACCAGTTCTCTGCTTATGTTCAGGATCAGGTTAACTTCTCAGACCGCTTCCGCCTTACTGCAGGTTTGCGTTTCGAGTTGCCTATCTATCCAGAGCTGAAGAACAACTACAACAAGGCCTTCGCAGCCATGAAGTGGAAGAACGATGCTGGTGTAGAGTCTCAGTACACTACCGATCAGCTTCCTGATGCTCCATTGACAGTTTCTCCTCGTGTAGGTTTCAACTGGGATATCCTCGGCAACCACAAGTTGGTGCTCCGTGGTGGTACAGGTTACTTCATCGGTCGTCTGCCATTCGTCTGGCTCGTATCTGCTGTAGGTAACGCTGGTTGCGGTCAGTACACCTATTATTATAATACTCCATCTGACAAGGGTGCTAAATATTTGATGGATAAGTTCTATGCTAGCCGTGATGAGCAGGTAAATGTATTGAAGCAGCAGGGCTTGGCTGTTAACCGTGATGATGCAGCAGCTCCTTCTTCTCCTACCATCATCGACAAGGACTTGAAGATGAATGCTACCTGGAAGACTTCTCTGGCATTGGATGCTAAGTTGCCTTACGATGTTGACTTCTCTCTGGAGGGTATCTATAGCCGTGAGTTCAATCCTGCTACAGTTATCAACCTCGACCGCTACTGGGATGGTAAGTCATATACAGAGTTGGCTCCTGGTGACAAGCGTAAGTGGTATTCACGCAACTCATCTATCAACCCTTATATGATTACAAACGCTGGTCATAAGGCATACTACTACTCAATCACTGCTTCTTTGGCTAAGAAGTTTGCATTCGGTTTGAACCTCTCTGCATCTTACACCTATTCAAAGGCTAAGTCTTACGGTGATGGTGTAGGCGACCAGGTTTCTTCTGCATACTATAACAACCGTTACTCTATCAACGGTAACAATGATAAGGAGTTGGGTTATGGTACATACGTAGCTCCTAACCGTTTGCTCATCTCTGCTTCTTACAAGAAGGACTACGGCAAGAATTTCGGTTCTGAGGTTGGCTTGATTTACGAAGGTATGAATATGGGTTATGCTGACGGTTACAGCTGCACACGTTACACCTACCAGTTGACTGGCAATGTGGTTAACGACTACGGTTCTAACGGATTGGTTTACATCCCAGCTTCCCGCGAGGCTTTGAACGAGTGGAACTTCAAGGATAATGGCAGCTATACAGCTGAGCAGCAGAAGGATGACTTCTGGGCTTACATCAACCAGGATGATTACCTGAAGAATCACAAGGGTGAGTATGCTGAGCGTGGCGGTGCTGTGATGCCTTGGCATCATCAGGTGGACTTCAAGTTCAACCAGAACTTCTATCTCAACGTAGCTGGTCAGAAGAATACTCTCCAGTTTGGTGTAGATATCAAGAACTTGGCTAACTTGCTGAACAACAGCTGGGGTCTCTACAAGACCGTAAACAACACCAAGTTGCTGAAATATACAGCTGGCAAGAATGGAGCTAAGGGTTCATTCCAGTTCCAGAAGAATGGTAAGGAAGTATTGTCTAAGACATACACCAACAACACAAGCTTCAACTCAACCTATTCTATCCAGTTCTCTATCCGTTACATCTTCAACTAATGGATAGGAGTGGTACAGAATAGATAAGCCATAAAATATCGGATGCACTTCTCTAGTAAATAGGGGAGTGCATCTTTTTTTTGTCTGTGTATTTGGCAGTTATAGTTTGCTGTTTATATCCCAAAACACCCAATTCGGGGTCTTTTTCCAATTTTAATCGATTTTTTTTCCCTAAAAACTTGTTATTTCAAAAATTTTGTTTAAATTTGCAGCATAGAAGTATAAAAAGGATTAAGTAAGTCTTCTTAGAAGATAAGATCCTGTTATTATTAACCAATTTATCTGAAATTCTATGCAGAAAAGATTGCATTTATTAGTGGTTCTGCTAGCCTTTGTTGTCTCTACGGCGATGGCACAGATTACCACATCAGGCATCAGCGGTAAGGTAACATCCGACAATGAGAATGTCATCGGTGCTACCGTTACTGCCATTCACCAGCCTTCGGGTACGGTGTATCGTGCCGTGACGAATATTGATGGCCGTTACACCATTCAGGGTATGCGTCCGGGTGGACCATACAAGGTTGAAGTATCTTACATCGGATACAAGGACAAGAGTGTCAACAATGTAAGCTTGAGCTTGGGTGAGACTACCAACCTCACCTTCTCCTTGAAGGAGGATGCGCACCAGCTCCAGGAAGTGGTGGTGGCTGGCAAGGCGGGTCTCGCTGCTTCTCGTACAGGTGCTGCCACCAGTATGAATGCCGAGCAGATCAACAATATGCCTAGTATCACCCACGGTATTGCTGATGTGGCTCGCTTGAACCCTCAGCTCACGGTTACCAATTCGGGTAACATGTCGTTTGCAGGTACCAACAACCGATACAACAACTTCATGATTGATGGTGCAGCCAATAACGACGTGTTCGGTCTAGCTTCCAGCGGTAACAACGGCGGTCAGGCGGGTGCTCAGCCTGTATCTATGGAGACTATCGAGCAGATTCAGGTATCTGTAGCTCCTTTCGATGTGCGACAGAGCGGTTTCACCGGTGGTGCCATCAATGCCATCACCAAGAGCGGTACCAACAAGTTCCATGGTTCTGCCTATTACTATGGCTACAACCAGGACCTCATCGGTACCAAGTATCCTTATCTGGATGGAACCGGTTATGCGCCTAAGTATCAGAAGCAGACTCAGTACAACATGGGTGTTACCCTGGGTGGACCTATCATCAAGAACAAACTCTTCTTCTTCGCCAACTACGAGCGTACCAACAAGGAATATCCTAACCTCTATGGCGTGGATTCCGGTAACTCGAAGGTGAATACCGAGCAGGCGAAGGACATCATGAATATGTTGCAGAAGATGGCTGAGAAGCAGGGTGTGGCGTTCAACGATTACTTCAGCAACCAGGATATCTATACCAAGAGCGATAAGGCGGGCTTGAAACTCGACTGGAACATCAACGAGTTCAATAAGTTTGCCATCCGCTGGAGTCTGGTCAAGGCAGAGCAGTTGAGTGGTGGCGGCAGTGCTTCCAGCCTGAATACCTATGCCTACAGCTATCCTTTCAAGAGCAATACCAACTCTTTCATCGCTGAGCTTCAGAGCCGTATCTCTCCAAACGTGAGCAATGAGGCCCGTGTCAGTTTCGTAAGAGTACGCGATAGCCGTGATATCAAGGCCAACCTCCCTATGATTTCCATCACAGGTGTGGGTAGCGGTACGGTGAACATCGGTACAGAGCGTAACTCTCAGGCTAACTCCCTGAACCAGGATATCTGGACCATTGAGGACAACCTGACATGGCTCCGTGGCAACCATACCTTCATCTTCGGTACCCACAACGAGTTCTACCATTTCAAGAACATGTTCATCTCTGATAAGTTCGGTTCTTATACCTTCAAGGGTTATGACAACTTCAAGGCTTATTACGATGATTACATGGCTGGAACCTTGGATCCTAAGAAGGCTTACATGAACCAGTATCGTTATGGTCAGGCTAACACTGATGTTACTGGTGATCCTAACTGGGCTTCAGAATTCTCTTCAGGCCAGTTTGGATTCTATGCGCAGGATAAGTGGAATGCCAGCAACAATTTCACTCTTACCTACGGTCTCCGTCTGGATATTCCGGTGTTCTTCGATACTCCAATGGAGAATGCCGAGTTCAACGCCTTGTCTGAGAAGATGGGTTGGGGCATGAAGACCAACGATAAGCTCAACTTCTCTCCAATGCTCTCTCCTCGTGTAGGATTCCGTTGGGACATCAACAACGACCGTAAGTTCATCCTCCGTGGTGGTGCAGGTGTCTTCACTGGCCGTATCCCATTCGTTTGGGTAAGCAACAACTTCTCAGGCACAGGTCTGCAGCTTTCTTCATACGATAGCAACAACTCTTCTACCAAGGGCTTGGAGCTTATCCTCGACCCAAGCAAGCAGAATGTCAATGCCGATAAGATGAAGGTGAGCGCCGGTAGCCAGGATGTTGCCGTTTGCAGCAAGAACTTCAAGTTTGCTCAGAACCTCCGTCTTAACCTCGGTTTCGACTTTGAACTGCTGGGCATCGACTGGACTGCTGAGGCCATCTACTCAAAGACATTGAATGATATTCTCTATAAGAACCTGGCTCAGGAGCAGAGTGGTGAAACCTTCTCTCAGAAGTACGGTTACGAGTGGGACAATCGTCCGCTCTATCAGAGCGTAGTGAAGGGTACTCCTATCGCAGGCGTCTATGCCCTGGGCAATACATCGAAGGGTCATACCATCAACCTCTCTCTGAAGGCAGAGAAGCATTTCGACTTCGGTCTCGACCTGATGGCAAGCTACACCTGGACCCGTTCTCGCAGTGCTGCCAATGGCGGTTCTTCTGTGGCTAAGAGTTCATGGACCTATCAATATACTCATCGCGACTGCAACGACTTGGAGGTGGGAAACTCTGCCTACAACGTGCCTCACCGCATCCAGGCATCTGCTTACTACCACATCGACTATGGTCATCAGAAGCAGTGGAAGACAACCCTGGGTGTCATCTACCAGGCTAAGAGCGGTTCACCTTACACCTATTATTATTATGGTGATGTGAACGAGGATGGTTCCAAGGGTAATGACCTGTTCTTCATCCCAACCGATGCACAGATTGACAAGATGCGTTTCGAGGAGACCAAGTATAACAACAATACCTTCACCAAGCGCATGTTTGGCGATAACCATGGCGATAAGCTCACCGAGGAGATGCAGCGTGAGATGCTGAAGAAGTGGATTGCAGAGGATTCTTACCTCAGCAAGCACCGTGGCGAGTACTACGAGCGTTATGCTGATAACCTGCCATTCGAGCATCATTTCGATGTTCACTTCGGTCAGAAGTACAGCTTCAAGGTAGCTGGTCAGATTAACTCTATCGAGTTGACCTTCGATATCCTCAACGTGGGCAACCTCTTGAACAAGGATTGGGGTCATACCTATGGTGATGGCTTCGGCACCTACTATTCTCCTGTTAACTATCAGGGTGGTGGTGTTTACCAGTTTACCGGTGCTTATGCTTACAAGAGCTATAGCGATTACTACAGCCGCTGGCGTGGTCAGGTTGGCTTGAAATATACTTTCTAAAGATATATTTATGCTGATATACACAAGTTCATACAACAGATATGAACAGATAAGATAAGACAAAAGAAAAATCCCTGGAGAATGGAAACATCTCCAGGGATTTTTTTGCATTCTATTTCTTTTTCTTTATAGAAATCCTTTCTTTTTTATATAAACAAATTCTTTCTTTTTCTCTATAGAAAATTCTTTTTTATATAAACAAATCCTTCTTTGGCATATTCGCCATGTATTTCTCTCTCAGTTTTTCGAAAAAAGCCATGCTGTCGTTAGAGAAGCCGTGGCCCTTCCAGGTGGATGTGTTCGTGATGAGAATCCAGCACTGGCCATCAGGATATTTCAGAACCAATGCCGATGTGCCTGCCAGCGAACCCGTGCGAATCCATGGGCGATTGCTCTTCGGGGTGTAGTTCCAACCGATGGAATACTGATGGTCGGGCTGCTCGGTGGTCATAAACTGGATGCTCTGCTTGCTTAGGATATCCTTTACATGAGGCATGCCGTCGATGCTGGCGATGAAACGGCTCAGCTCGGCTGCCGAACCACACCAGGCTCCTGCTCCCGACAGACGGGGAAGGTCGGTATCGCCATAGCACTTCTCCACCAGTCGGCCGCTGTTGTTGTATTCATACACAGGGATGCTGCCCTGGTGCATGTAGTACTTCGTCTCGTTGGGACGACGGTCCTTTAAGTAAGTGCCGGCGATGTGCATGTCGTAGCAGCCGGCAGGCTGGAGCACATACTTCTGCATGAAGTTCTCATATTTCATGCCACTCTTCTTCTCGATAATCATCGACAGAATCATGTAGCCCAGGTTGCTATAGCATTTGCCCTGCCCCGGCGTATAACCCAGATGGCGCTTCAGCAGAATCTTGAGCAGCGTATTGTGGTCGGGCGGCGTAGTGAGATGGTTCTGCATCATGATGTAGCGGGTGGAAGATACCGGGTCGCCGGCATAGTTGTTGAAACCCGCCTGATGGCGAAGCAGTTGCTCCACGGTGATATCGTAGTATCGCTGGTCCTTGATGCTGTTGTTGTAAACGGTATCTCTCAGAATGCCCTTTGCGCCAAACACCTTCTCGTTCAGCTTCAGTTTCTTCATCTCCTGCAGTTTCATGATGCCCACTGCCGTGATGAGCTTCGATACCGAAGCAAATCGCATCAGCATGTTAGGCTCCATCTTGATGCCACGCTCCTTGTCTGCCCATCCGAATCCACGGGCGTAGAGTAGGGAGTCGTTGCGGGTGATAACGAGCTGTGCCCCATTGATTTCCCAGCGTTTCAGGTATCTCTCTATTACGGAGTCCAACTCCTGGTATTCCTTTCCCTCGCTCAGAGCGTTCGAGATGGAATCGTTGATGTGCGCCTTAGGTAAGGTATCTTCCGCCTTCTCCTTTTCGCCAGACGAGGTACAGCGCGAAACGCAACTGTGCGTGGTCCAAACGATGATGGCGGTAAACGTCAGCAATATCACTGCGATGCGTTTCTTTCTTAATCTTCTTGCCATTATTTCTTGCTGTTATTTTCTTGGCATTATCTTCTTGCCATTCTTTTGTTTTCTTATTCTTATCAAAAAGTAGGTTATGCCATGACGAGCTTCTGTTGGTTATGCCATGACGAGCTTCAAATCCTGGGTGAGTTTGGCGATGGAAGGATTCTCCTTCATCAGGTTCTCCAGCAGTTCGCGCTTAGAGAGCACCTTGGTCACCTCGTCTGCCTCTGCCAGGCGATAGTTGATGTTAACAGATTGATTGCCCAATCCTATCTTGAAAGTCTGGAGAATTCTGCCCTTGATGTTCAGAATATCGTTGAGCAGCAACTGGTTATCTATCACCACTTCTATGTTAGGATATTGCGTAATCGTAGGAACTATCGCTTTCATGCGGCTTGCCAGACCGATGAGGTCTTTCACGTTCTGCATTCTTAGGCACATGCCCATCCACTGACCTTCCACCTGTTCCTGCGTAAATTCTACATCCGTAGATGTAGCAGCCTGTTTTACTGCAGCAGGATCGTCTTTCAGCTGGTCGATAGGATTATAGATGCGTTTTGCCGTCTCTTCCGATTTCTTGAGGTTGGCAAAGCTCATGCCGATGCCGCTCAAGTTTACCTGACTTAGCTTCTTCTTGGTTCGGGCAGCAGGTGCTGATGCCGTAGATGCCCCGGATGCAGCAGATGCTCCTGAAGTTGATGCTCCCGAAACCGATGCTCCATCTGAAGCAGATGATGCTGATGCGTTAGATGTAGGCGCAGCAGTAGCCGCAGCGGCAGACGCAGCCTCTCCCTGTAGGGATGAAACTGTGCTTCCGCTCTCTTGCCCGGCACCTGCACCCTGAGCAGCAGGCTTAAGCTGGGCAATGATTTTCTGAAACAGGGATTTTAGTCTATGGGGCGTACGCCCCGCACTAGGCACATCCTGGTCTTCCGGTTGCGTAATCTGACCTATCTGTATCAGGGTAAGCTCCACCAGCAGGCGCTTGTTCGAACTCTGGCGATAATGCACATCGCATTCGTTCATCAGCTTCAGAGCCTTATATAAGAAAGGTGTAGGAACCTTCTTCGCCTGTTCGGCATACTTCGTCTTCTGCTCGTCGCTTGCTTCCAGCAGCGGCAGGGTCTGAGGGTCCTTCGCCATCATCACGTTTCTCACGTGCTGTGCCAATCCCTGAATCATGTTGCCGCCGTCGAATCCCTTGCTCAGGATGCCGTCGAGTACCACCATCATCTGGCTTATCTTGTTCTCTATGGCAAGATCCACCAGCTTGAAGTAGTTGTCGCTGTCCAGCACGTTCAGGTCTTCTATCACCTTCTGATAGGTGATGTCGCCCTGGCAGAAGCTTGCCGCCTGGTCAAAGATGGAGAGGGCATCGCGCATACCGCCATCCGCTTTCTCGGCGATGACGGCGAGTGCCGGTTCCTCGTATTTCACGCCTTCCTTCTCAGCCACCATCTTCAGGTGGGCGATGGTGTTGGCCACGCTCATGCGCTCAAAGTCGTAAATCTGGCATCGGCTCAGGATGGTAGGCAGAATCTTGTGCTTCTCGGTGGTGGCGAGGATGAAGATTACGTGCGATGGCGGTTCCTCCAGTGTCTTGAGGAAGGCGTTGAAGGCAGCGGCACTCAGCATGTGCACCTCGTCGATGATGAACACCTTGTACTTACCCACCTGAGGCGGGATGCGGGTCTGCTCCATCAGGGTCTTGATCTGGTCAACGCCATTGTTGCTGGCGGCATCCAGCTCAAAGATGTTGTAGGAGCGTTGCTCGTTGAAAGCCTTGCAGCTCTCGCACTCGTTGCATGCCTCGCCGTCTTCGCGAGGGTGCTCGCAGTTGATTGCCTTGGCAAAGATGCGGGCACAAGTGGTCTTGCCCACACCTCTCGGACCGCAGAAGAGGTAGGCGTGCGCCAGCTTGCCACTCTTCACCGCATTCTTCAAAGTGGTGGTCAAAGCACTCTGTCCTACGACCGTATCGAAGGTCATCGGACGGTATTTTCTTGCAGAAACTATGTATTCTTCCATTCTTTTTTGCTTGAAACTATGTTGTCTTGCATTATTTTTTCTTAATTGTGATGCAAAGATAACAAAAAAATATTATCTTTGCAAACAAATTCAGACAAATAAAGTCAAAATATAGAAAATAATGAGTCAGAAACTAAGTATTATATGGAATTATCTCGCTCACTATAAGTATCTTATAGTCATTGTAGCGGGTGTTTTGATTGTGGGCGTTGTTGATGACAACAGCATCCGCCAGCACATCAAGTATCAGTTGCAGATAGCTACCTTGCGTGAGGAGATAGGAAAATACCGGGCGCAGTATGAAAAAGACTCGCGCCAGCTCAAGGAGATGCGCCTGGGACCTGAGGTCTTTGGCAAGATAGCCCGTGAGCGTTACTTCATGAAGTCGGACGATGAGGATATTTTCGTGCTGAGTACAGACTTGCCTGAGGAGGCAGGAACCGCAGTAAATTCCGAGAGTGCAGAGAAAGTGGAAAATTCCGAGAATGCGCAATAATTCAATATGATTAAACCCTATTTAATATATAAACGATTCATACGATGAAACAGTTAACTAAGATACAAAGTGCAGTTTTCCTGCTCGGCGGCGTGCTGATGGTTATCGGTGCAGGCTGCTTTGCTTTTGGATTCATTTATCCAACCATGTTGCTTTACACCTGCTGGGTATTCCTGTTGGGCACCGTTCTCTTTGCCCTGATACAGGCGATGCAGTTCTACGAGGGCGATTCGCTGGTGATTCATCGCCTCAAGCGAATGCAGTATATCGCCGACATCTTCTTCGTGTTGTCGGGCATTTCGATGGTCGATACCGTGTATGCATTTTTCCGTCATTGGTTCGCCAATCAGGAGACATATATCACCTATTTCTACAACAAGTGGGTGGTGTTCCTGCTCATAGCCGCCTTGCTGGAACTCTATACCACGCATCGCATTTCGCACGAGTTAAAATGCAAATAAAACATAAATACATGTAATATTCAATTAAATAGCTTGAATTTATTTCGCTACTTCAATAATTGATTGTACTTTTGTTCACAAAATTGTGAATTACAAAGCTTATGAATAAGATATTTTACGCATTGATCACCTTAATGGCGCTTACATCTTGCGCCGCCAGTTACGATATTTCAGGTACTTCTAACGTAAGCACCTTGGATGGTCGTATGCTGTATCTTCAGATCTTGAAAGACAATGAATTTAAGAAAATTGATTCATGTGATGTAGTACATGGACAGTTCCACTTCCAGGGGAGTGTGGATTCTGCCAAGATGGCCAACATCTTCATGGACGATGAGCCCGTGTTGCCGCTGGTCTTGGAGAGTGGTAGCATCACGGTGAAGCTTGATGATACCCAGCAGGTGGTGAGTGGTACGCCGCTCAACGACAAGCTCTTCGGGTTCTTCAAGAAGTATCAGCAGTTGCAGAATCAGCAGCGTGAGTTGGTTCATAAGCACGATCAGGCTATCATGAATGGTAGTGATATGCAGGTGGTTACGGCGAAGCTCAACGAGGAGGCGATGCGCCTCTCCGACCAGCAGGATAAGCTCATTACATCCTTCGTTACCGATAACTTCGACAATGTGTTGGGTCCGGGCGTCTTCTTCCTCGTTACCATGGGCAATCAGTATCCTATGCTTTCGCCATGGATTGAGGACATCATGAGCAAGGCCACCGATCACTTCAAGAACGATTCTTACGTGAAGGATTACTATCAGAAGGCGCAGGAAAACCAGGCTATCATGAATGGTACGCATGAGGGTGGTATGGCGGCTCCTGGCATGGATCAGATGACAGCACCACAGACCGACCCTAGTGCGGCTCCTGCACCAACTCCTAACGATTTAGCTAAGCCAACTATTCCGACAAAGGAATAAGGCCATTGCAGCATAATTAATTATAAAGTACAAAGTACAATGTCTAAGGTATTAATACAAAACGGAACTATAGTCAACGAGGGTCGCTCTTTTAAGGGCGATCTTCTGGTTGATGGTGAAGTTATTTCAGAGATATATGAAGGCATGGCACCCCGTGGCATCTACGACGAAGTAGTGGATGCTTCGGGGTGTTTTGTTTTGCCAGGTGTAATTGATGACCATGTTCACTTCCGTGAGCCGGGATTAACCCGCAAGGCGGATATCGAGAGTGAGAGTCGTGCGGCTGCCTATGGTGGCGTCACTTCTTACTTCGAGATGCCTAACACGGTGCCGCAAACCACCACCCTTGAGGCGTGGGAGGAGAAGCGAAAGCTGGGCGCCCAGAAGAGCCATGTAAACTACAGCTTCTTCTATGGAGCTACCAACGACAACGTGGATACCTTCGCCCAGCTCGATGTGCATCATGTTCCGGGCATCAAACTCTTCATGGGTTCCAGCACCGGCAATATGCTGGTAGATAAGATGGAGTCCCTGCAGCGTGTGTTCAGCACAGCCAAGCAGCTCAATCTGCCTGTAATGACCCATTGCGAGGATACCGAGATTATCAACCGAAATATGGCGGAGGCGAAAGCGAAGTATGGCGAAGACCCTGCCGTGGAGCATCATCCCGAGATTCGTAGCGTGGAGGCATGTTACGAGAGCAGCAAACTGGCAGTAGAGCTTGCCAAGCAGTTTGGTACCCGCCTTCATATCGCCCACGTTACCACAGCCAAGGAGTTGGAATTGTTTGATAATCAGAAAGAGAATCTGATAACAGGCGAAGCCGTGATAGCTCATCTCTTCTTCTCAGATGCCGATTACGCAACGAAGAAGGCACTCATCAAGTGCAATCCTGCCATCAAGACCCAGGCCGACCGCGATGCTCTTCGCCGTGCCCTGACCGATGGACGCATTGCTACCATTGGTACCGACCACGCTCCACATGAGTTAAAAGATAAGCAGGGCGGATGTGCCAAGGCAGCATCAGGCATGCCGATGGTTCAGTTCTCGCTCGTTACCATGCTCGAACTGGTAGATGAGGGCGTGCTCACCATCGAACGGATGGTAGAGCTGATGGCTCATCAGCCTGCCCAGCTCTTCCAGGTAAGTGAGCGAGGATTTCTTCGCAAGGGATACAAGGCTGATATTGTCATCGTTAAACCAAAGTCGCCATGGAAGGTAACCCGAGAGATCATTCAGAGCAAGTGCCAGTGGAGTCCGATGGAGGGCCACGAATATCAGTGGCAGGTGGAGCAAACCTTCTGCAACGGTCACCTTATATATAATAAGGGAGCCTTCGATGCCGATTATCGTGGTGAGGAATTGAATTTCAGAAGTTAGGCATCATTGTCTGAAGCTAATCATAAAGTTCAATGTTCAAAGTTCAAAGTTCAAAGTTAAAGACTTATAGAATATCAGAGTTGATTCCGTTCATCAACTGGCTCTATTTCTATCATGCCTGGGGATTGAGCGGAAAGCCGAAGGCTGACAAGGAGAAGATAAAGCAAGAGGCATTGCAGATGCTTGCCTCCTGGGAGGAGAAATATCATACCCATGCTATCTTCAAGCTCTTTGAGGTTGGTAGCGAAGGGGATGATTTGATTTTCTTTCTTCCAAGCACCTCAGAAGAAAACGGAATTTCGGGAACTTCAGGAGGAAACGGAACACCTGGAACTTCTGGAATAGAAAGCAATGGGATTGAAGAGAAGAAGGAAAAGAATCTCCGATTCCCGATGCTCCGCCAGCAGCATCCTTCGGCACCGGGCGAACCCAACCTCTGTCTTGCCGATTTCATCCGGCCCCTTTCCCAGGGCATCAGAGACCAGATAGGGGTGTTCTGCACTTCGGTGGATGGAACCATCATCGATGTGTATCGCCATGACGATTACCTTAATATGATGGCGCAGACCCTGTCCGATCGCCTGGCAGAGGCAACGGCAGAGAAACTGCACGAAGAGGTGAGAAAAGAGTATTGGGGCTATGCACCCGATGAAAACCTCACCATCGAGCAGCAGCATCGCGAGGAATACCAGGGCATCAGGCCAGCCATCGGCTATCCGTCGCTGCCCGATACCAGTGCCAATTTCATCATCGATAAGCTGCTGGATATGAAGCAGGCAGGCATCCGACTCACCGAAACCGGAATGATGACGCCTCATGCCAGCGTCTCGGGACTGATGTTCTCGCATCCCAAGGCACGCTACTTCGAACTGGGAAAAATAGGCGATGACCAGCTTCGCGACTACGCCCGCCGCCGTGGGGTGCCCGTAGAACTGATGAGACGGTTCCTCCAGTCGAGCCTGATTAAGAAATAGTGATAACATATTTATTAGTAATAATGTATTTATATATACCATTATGATAGCAAGGATTCTAATTCCCATCGTGCTGTTCTCGGTATTGCCTTATCTCTGGATAGACCGGCAGTATCTGCATGTACGCAAGGGATGGAGAAAGATTTTATATTGGCTGCCCGTGGCCATCGTGATAGGATACAGTTCCTATCTGGCGCTGGGTGCCGACTTCATGCCCGATGACCCGATGCTCATCGACATCTGGTTCGGCATGATGGCGGTGCTTGCCGTACCCCAGTTTGTCTTTGCCCTCTGCAGTTTTGCAGGCTGGGAGTGCATGCGCCTGTCGCGTAGATACAAGCAGAAACAGAATAAGCCTAGCAGTCATACCTCACGCAACTGGGGCAAACTGGTGGGCGGCGTGATGGCCATCGTGGCATTCTTCTGCTTCATCTATGGCTTTACCAAGGGTGTCAGACAGTTTGAGGTGAAGCACCTCACCGTCTATGTGCCCGATCTGCCAAAGGAGTTTGATGGCTATCGCATCGTACATTTCAGTGATATCCATCTGGGCTCCTTCTACGGCTGGCGACACGATTTGCCTCAGCGAGACATAGATAGCATCAATGCCCAGCATGCCGACCTCATCTGCTTCACGGGCGATATTCAGAATGTAAAGCCTTCTGAATTAACGCCTTATCGCCATCTGCTCAGTTCCCTGAAGGCAAAGGATGGAGTGGTGAGCGTATTAGGAAATCACGATTACACCTATTATATGCACATCGATGATGACGATCTGCTTGCCAAGAAGGAGATGGAGCGTAGGGTGCAGGATTTCGAACGCTCCTGCGGATGGCGATTGCTCATGAATGAGCATATCAAGCTGCACAGGGGCAAGGCAACCATCTATGTGGCTGGCACAGAGAACTACGACAAGCCTAAGCGCACGCAGGTGGCGCAGGCCCTCTATGGCATCAAGCCGGGACAGTTTGTACTGATGCTCCAGCACATCCCAACGCAGTGGAAGGAGATGCTGCCATCTACCATCAACGAGGAGCATGGGTCGAAGGATTCCGTGCTCGTGGCGCCGCAGCTCACCCTCAGCGGGCATACCCATGCCGGACAGGTTTCCGTGCTCGGTCTCCGTCCGTCTCTGTTCGCTTCCTTCGATTACGGTCTCTACGAGCGTGAGGGCTGCCAGCTCTATACCACCGCCGGACTCGGCGGCACCGTGCCAATCCGCATCGGAGCCACCCCGGAAATCGCAGTTATAACTTTAAAGAGGAAATAAAAAAGCGAAAATAAAAAAGAGAAAATAAAAAAGGGAAAAAAGAAAAAATAATCGTGTATCAGCATAAATCATAGTAAAATAATAAACAAGATGAAGTACTTATATCGAATATACCAATTAATCATTTGCCTGCCCATTCTCGTTGTGGCAAGCATCCTTACCAGCCTGACTACGGTGATAGGCTGTATGTTGGGCAATGGTCACTTCTGGGGATATTACCCAGGTAAGTTGTGGGCACAGTTGTGGATCAGAATCCTCCTCCTGCCAGTAAAGGTAGAGGGTAGGGAGCATCTCAAGAAAGGTCAGAGCTACGTGTTCGTGGCCAACCATCAGGGTGCCTTCGACATCTTCCTCATCTATGGCTTCCTGGGCCGTAACTTCAAGTGGATGATGAAGAAAGGCATCCGCAACATTCCGCTCGTGGGTCTGGCTTGCGTCTATGCCCACCACATCTTCGTAGATAAGAGCGGACCTTCCAAGATTCGTGCCTCTTACGATAAGGCGCGCGAGGTGCTCAAGGAAGGCATGTCGCTCGTGGTGTTCCCAGAGGGTGCCCGCACCTTCACCGGCCACATGGGCGTGTTCCGCCGTGGAGCCTTCATGCTTGCCGATGAGCTGCAGTTGCCGGTTTGTCCGCTCACCATCAACGGCAGTTTCGATGTCAAGCCACGCATGAAGGATATCTACTGGGTATTCTGGCATCCCATCAAGCTCACCATCCACGAGCCTATCCAGCCTGTTGGCAAGGGTCCGGAGAACATCAAGAACCAGATGACCAAGAGCTACGATACCATCATGGCAAGTCTCGATAAGGAATATCAGGGCTTTGTTGAAAATCCCGACCAGTAAATTTGTTTATATCAGATAAAAGTTGTATTTTTGCACTTGTAACTATAAAACAAAAGAATATGAGTGATAGCATAGTAATCATTCCTACATACAACGAGAAGGAAAACATTGAGAAAATCATCCGTGCCGTGTTCGGTCTGGAGAAGAAATTCGACATCCTGGTCATCGATGACGGAAGTCCTGATGGCACGGCTGCCATTGTCAAGAACCTCATCGCCGGTGAGTTTGCCGACCGCCTCCACATCCTGGAGCGCAAGGGCAAACTGGGTCTCGGCACCGCCTACATCAAGGGTTTCAAGTGGTCCTTGGAGCATGGCTACGACTTCATCTTCGAGATGGATGCCGACTTCAGCCACGACCCTAACGACTTGCCACGCCTCTACGCCGCTACCCATGACCAGGGTTTCGATGTAGCCGTAGGCTCACGCTATGTATCAGGTGTCAACGTGGTCAACTGGCCTATCGGTCGCGTGCTGATGAGCTATTTCGCCTCTAAATACGTGCGCTTCGTTACGGGTTTCCTGGTACACGATACCACAGCCGGCTTCGTTTGCTATCGTCGCAAAGTGTTGGAAACCATCGATTTGGATGCCATTCGCTTCAAGGGCTACGGCTTCCAGATAGAGATGAAGTTCACTTCCTACAAGATAGGTTTCAAAATCAAGGAAGTGCCGGTTATCTTCGTGAATCGCCGTGAGGGCACCAGCAAGATGAGTGGCGGTATCTTTGGCGAGGCTTTCTTCGGAGTGATGAGATTGCGACTCGATGGATGGTTCAAGAAATACCCAAAAATAAGTTAGGAATAAGCAGTGACATTACAGGATATTGCAAAACAATACGGGCGTTCGCCGCAGGCGAATGCCCTCTTTGATTTATTGAAGAAAAAGTCGGTGCATTCCCTTTTTCTTCAGGGATTGGTGTGCTCTTCTGCCTCGATGTTTTTCGGTTCGCTGCAGAACAGGTTGAAGCGCACGGTGCTTTTCGTGCTCGATGATGCCGAGGAGGCGGGGTATTTCTACCACGACCTCACCCAGATGTTGGGGCAGGAGAGCGTATTTTTCTTTCCTTCCAGCTATCGCCGTGCCGTGAAGTATGGTCAGCGGGATGCTGCCAACGAGATTTTGCGAACCGAAGTGCTTGCCCGATTGTCGGCAGGCAACCAGATTTACATCGTTTCCTGTCCCGATGCGCTCGCCGAACTGGTGGTGTCTAAGCAGCATCTGGATGAGAAAATCCTGAAACTCTCCGTAGGTCAGCAGATTTCACAGGTAGATGTGGTACACCAGTTGCGCGATTTCTCACTCCAGGAGGTAGATTATGTCTATGAGCCAGGCCAGTTTGCCGTGCGTGGAAGCATCATCGATGTCTATTCCTACAGTTGCGAGTTTCCGTTCCGTATCGATTTCTTCGGTGATGAAATCGATACCATCCGCACCTTCAACATTGAAGACCAGCTCTCCAAGGACAAGCGCGAGAGCATCGAAGTGGTGCCTGAACTGGCTGCCGAGCAAACCGTGAAGCAGTGTTTCCTGCATTTCCTCGACCCTTCTACGCTCGTGGTGATGAAGGATTACGCCTATCTGCACGACCGCATCGGCCAGATTTACAACGATGGCTTCTCTGCCCAGAGCCTTGCCGAACAGTTGGAAGGTGCCACCGAGATGGAGGCAGAAAGAATACGACAGGAGATGAAGACCGAGCTGAACCTGGTGAGTGCCACCGATTTCCAGCATGCCATTGTAGAGCATGTTCGCATTGAGTTCGGCAAAAAGTCAGATGTCAAGGGCCAGAGCAATGCCGTTATCAGTTTCGATGTGGCACCGCAGCCCCTCTTCCACAAAAATTTCCAGCTCCTGTCTCAAACCCTGGAAGATTACCAGCTCAAGGGCTACACCTTATATATATTGGCAGATAGCCAGAAGCAGCAACTGCGCCTCAAGGATATCTTTGCCAGCGAGGAACTGGAGCGCTACCACATTCAGTTTACCCCGGTGGATAAGACCCTGCACGAAGGATTCGTGGATAACGAGAAGAAGGTTTGCTTCTTCACCGACCACCAGATATTCGACCGTTACCACAAGTACAACCTGCGTTCCGACTCCGCCCGTGCGGGCAAGATGGCCCTCACCATGAAGGAGTTGCAGGAGATGGAACCCGGCGATTTCATCGTACACGTAGATTTCGGTATCGGCAAGTTTGGCGGACTGGTGCGTGTGCCTACGGGCGACAGTTACCAGGAGATGATCCGCATCATCTACACCAACAACGATAAGGTGGATGTCTCCATCCACTCGCTCTATAAAATCAGCAAGTATCGCCGTGCCGATACCGGCGAGCCGCCACGCCTCTCTACCCTGGGCACCGGAGCATGGGATAAGCTCAAGAACAAGGCCAAGAAGCGTATCAAGGATATAGCCCGCGACCTGATCAAGCTCTATGCCAAGCGCCGCCGTGAAAAGGGATTCGCCTATAGCCCAGATGGTTATATGCAGCATGAGCTGGAGGCATCCTTCCTTTACGAAGATACCCCCGACCAGAGCAAGGCCACTGCCGAGGTGAAGAAAGATATGGAAAGTGCCCGTCCGATGGACCGACTGGTGTGTGGCGATGTGGGCTTCGGCAAGACCGAAGTGGCGATTCGTGCAGCCTTCAAGGCTGCCTGCGATGGAAAGCAGGTGGCTGTGCTCGTGCCTACTACGGTGCTCGCCTTCCAGCATTACCAAACCTTCAAGCACCGCCTGGGCGAACTGCCGGTAACCGTAGATTACCTGAGCCGTGCCCGTTCTGCCAAGGATACCCGCCTGATTCTGGAACAGTTGAAGGAGGGCAAGATAGATATCCTCATCGGTACCCACAAGCTCATTTCCAAAACCGTGCAATGGCACGACCTGGGCCTGCTCATCATCGACGAGGAGCAGAAGTTTGGCGTTTCCACCAAGGAGAAGCTGCGCCAGATGAAGGTAAACGTAGATACCCTCACCATGAGTGCCACGCCTATCCCTCGCACCCTGCAGTTCTCGCTGATGGGTGCCCGCGATATGAGCATCATGCGCACACCGCCGCCAAACCGCTATCCTATTCATACAGAGTTGATTACCTTCAGCAGTGCGGCGATAGCCGATGCCATCAACTTTGAGATGAGCCGCAACGGACAGGTATATTTCGTGTGCGACCGCATCTCCAAACTCACCGAAATCAAGCTGCTTATCGAGAAGCATGTGCCCGATTGCCGTGTCGTAATCGGTCATGGCCAGATGAAGCCCGATGAACTGGAAAAGATTATCATGGGCTTCATCAACTACGATTTCGATGTGCTGCTCTCTACCACCATCGTAGAGAACGGTATTGATATCTCTAATGCCAATACCATCATCGTGATGGATGCCCACCACTTCGGCCTGAGCGACCTGCACCAGATGCGTGGTAGAGTGGGGCGTAGCAACAAGAAGGCATTCTGCTACCTGATAGCACCGCCTAAGTCGGCACTCACCACTGAGGCACGTCGCCGACTGGAAGCCCTGGAAACCTTCAGCGACCTGGGCAGCGGTTTCAACCTTGCCATGCAAGACCTGGATATCCGTGGTGCCGGCAATCTGCTGGGTTCAGAACAGAGCGGATTCATGGAAGACCTGGGTTACGAAACCTACCAGAAGATTCTCTCGCAGGCTGTAACAGAGTTGAAGAACGAGGAGTTCGGCGACCTTTACCAGCAGGAGATGGCAGAAGGCAAGCAGCTCACGGGCGATGACTTCGTAGATGACTGCGCCGTGGAGAGTGACTTGGAGATGTATTTCCCGGATACCTATGTTCCTGGCAGTTCCGAGCGAATGCTGCTCTATCGGGAATTGGATCATCTGGAAACGGATGATGAGGTGGAAGCTTTCCGCAAGCGAATGATTGACCGATTCGGTCCGATACCGCGCGAGGGTGACGAGCTGATTCATGTGGTTGGCTTGCGCCGTGTGGGCAAGAGTCTGGGTTGCGAGAAGATTACCCTGAAGCAGGGAGCCATGCAGTTGCAGTTTGTGAGCAATGTGGCAAGTCCGTTCTATCGCAGCCAGATGTTCTCGCGTGTGCTTACCTACGCCACCACCCATATTCAGGATTGCATGCTGAAGGAAAGGAACAACAAGCGTTTCCTCCGCATCAAGGATGTGAAGACCGTGGAAAAGGCCCGACAGCTGCTTAACCAGATAGCCAAGATCAAGGTTGATGGCGAAGATTAAGATGTCGCCAGGCGTCCCCCAACAAGAGGATGGAAATTTCGCCTTTATCACTTTTCGGACATAATATAGGTATATAAAAAACAAAACAATGGATTTCGATACCCTTATCGAATCCATTGTTTTTTTTTGTATAAGTAAAAGATGATGATTTAGCGTTTCACAACGCCCTTGTTTTAACTGATGCAAAGGTACGAAATATTCTGCAAAGTAGGGTGCAAATTTTATCTTTTAAGGAGCAAAAACTATTTTAATCAACACTTTTTAGCGAAAAACAAGTGTTTTGCATAACAATTACCCCCGTAAAGATAGCTTTTTAGGGCTTCCTTAAAAATTTTAGAAATAAAATCACCATATAATTTGTCTATATGGAAAATTCTTTGTACCTTTGCGCCCAACAACGCGAACAGATTGTAAGGTAAAACCGACAAAACCCGTTCAATCTGCAATCAAACAAAGCAAATTTCAATTAATATATTAAAATAATACATCATGAGACAGAAAAAGTTTATCCTTCAGGAGCAGGAACTTCCTACTCAGTGGTACAACATTCAAGCTGACATGCCTAATAAGCCATTGCCACCGTTGAATCCACAGACCCACAAGCCGCTCACAGCCGACGACTTGTCTCACATCTTTAATAAGGAGTGTTCTAAACAGGAGCTCGATACAGAGCACGCTTGGATTGACATCCCAGAGGATGTACGCGAGAAGTATGCCTACTATCGTTCCACCCCGCTGGTCCGTGCCTACGGCTTGGAGGAGGCACTCGGTACCACAGCACACATCTACTTCAAGAACGAGAGTGTTACACCATTAGGTTCACATAAAATCAACTCAGCCCTGCCTCAGTGCTACTATTGCAAGCAGGAGGGAGATACCAACGTAACCACCGAGACCGGTGCTGGACAGTGGGGCTGTGCCCTTTCTTATGCAGCCAAGCTCTATGGTTTGGAGGCAGCCGTTTATCAGGTAAAGATTACCATGCAGCAGAAGCCATACCGCTCCAGCATCATGCGTACCTTCGGAGCCACCGTCGAGGGTTCTCCTTCCATGAGTACCCGTGCGGGCAAGAACATCATCACCCGCGACCCTCACCATCCAGGTTCTCTGGGCACCGCCATTTCAGAGGCTGTGGAGCTGGCTACCACCACTCCAGGCTGTAAATACACCCTGGGTTCCGTGCTCAACCACGTGGCTTTGCACCAGACCGTCATCGGTTTGGAGGCTGAGAAGCAGATGCAGATGGCGGGTGAGTATCCAGACAAGGTGATTGCCTGCTTTGGTGGCGGTAGTAACTTTGGCGGTTTGGCTTTCCCATTCATGCGTCATAACCTGAGTGGCGAGAAGCACACCGAGTTTATCGCAGCCGAGCCAGAGAGCTGTCCTAAGCTGACACGTGGTAAGTTTGAATATGATTTCGGTGATGAAGCCGGCTATACACCATTGTTGCCGATGTTCACCCTGGGTCATGATTTCAAGCCAGCCAACATTCATGCCGGTGGTTTGCGTTACCATGGTGCGGGTATGATCATCTCTCAGCTCATCAAGGATGGTTATATGCATGGTGTAGATATACCACAGATTGAGGCGTTCGAGGCAGGTATGCTTTTCTCCCGTGCCGAGGGAATCATTCCGGCTCCAGAAAGTTGCCATGCCATTGCGGCTACCATCCGCGAGGCCAAGAAGGCGAAGGAGGAGGGCACCTCTCCAGTTATCCTGTTCTGTCTTTCAGGTCATGGCTTGATTGATATGCCATCTTACGAAAGCTATCTCAATGGTGATTTGCAGAACTATAAGGTGAGTGACGAGGAGATTGAGAAATATCTCAAGAATGTTCCTCAAGTAGATTAGTAAAAAAATGAAGCCAGGCCTTGCAGAAGCCTGGCTTCGATGAAGCCAGACCTTGCAGAAGCCTGGCTTCGAGATACTTGTTTTTTGGTACTCCCCTTCGCTAAGGGGAGCTCTTGTTTCCTAAATCCATGACATTTACGCATTCAGCCACTCTTCGATGGCCTTAGCGATAACGTCGAAACTGGTAGTTGGCTCGAAACGAGCTACCACCTGACCCTTTTTGTTGATAAGGAACTTGGTGAAGTTCCATTTAATATCAGCGCTCTCCTTATAATTAGGGTCTTCCTCAGAGAGCATCTTGTCGAGCACAGGGTAGAGAGGATGGCTCTCGTCCCAGCCAGCGAAACCTTTACATTCCTTGAGGAACTTGAAGAGAGGAGCGGCATCATCGCCGTTTACCTTAATCTTCTTGTAGCGCTGGAATTCTGTGCCGTATGTAAGCTTGCAGAACTGATGAATGCTTTCGTCAGTGCCTGGAGCCTGCTGTCCAAACTGGTTGCAAGGAAAATCGAGAATCTCGAAGCCCTGCTGGTGATATGTCTCATAGAGCTTTTCCAACTCCTCATACTGAGGAGTGAAACCGCACTTTGTTGCTGTGTTAACGATGAGCAGCACCTCGTTGGCGTACTCTTTCAGGGAAACATCCTTTCCCTTTCTGTCCTTAACGGAGAATTCGTAAACGGTTCTCATTTTATATTTATATATCTAATTTTATGTTACTTCTTTAAGCCCCTTCTGGGGGGTGTTTCAGAAACGTAGTGCAAAGGTACTATTTTTATTTCAGAAATCAGCATGCTTTGGTATAAAATTTCTAAAAATCTTTCATTTTTTTCAATTTGATAGCATTCGCATGCAAACTAGTGATGAATTTCCGGCATAAAAAAAGTCTCCGGTAATTTCACAATCCCCGGAGACCTTCCACTTCCCTCCAAAAAAATGATGGGAGAGAAGTTACGATTAATCTATCATTTAACTTTTCTAAGAACTTGGTGCAAAGGTACAAACTTTTTTTTAAAGTCGTATCATTTACAACCATTTTTTTTACGGGGGGGGTGTTAAAAAAAATTAATGTGTACCTTTTGAGGCACTTTAGACCCCTTTTCAGCCCGTTTAAACCCCGTTTGCGTCCATTTAAACCCGAAATTCTGCCGTTTGAACACACTTGCTAAATGTTGCGGTTTTGCAGCATTATTCGTGTTTTGTGCGCTCACGATACTCGCTAGGCACGATTCCCATCTCCTTCTTGAACACCTTGGAGAAGTACTTAGGGTCGCTGAAGCCCACTTCAAAGGAGATGGAGGCCAGCGTATCGTCGGTTTGCTGCAGCAGCTCGCTGGCTCTCATAATCCTGATGTGGCGTACGAAATCGATAGGCGTCATGCTCACCGATTGCTTAATCTTGGCATAGAGCACGCTTCGGCTCATACCCATCGCCTCGGCTATATCGTCTATCTTCAGGTCTGGGTTGCCCATGTTCTCCGTCACGTATTTCAGAATCTTTGCCGTCACCTTGTCGTTAATCTGACTCGCCATGAAGGCAAAGTCGCTTTCGTGCAGTGTCTTCGCCTTCTCGGCATCCTCACGTTCCTTCTCGGCTATCTCGCTGGTTATCTGGCTCAGCGTCTTCTTAGGTTCCGGAATCATCTGCATGTTCTTGAGGCCTGCCATGTTTCCGCCCTGTTCCAGCTTCTCTATCATTTCCTTCTGCAGGGCACGGCGCTGCTTAATCACGGCGTCGATTCTGCCCAGCAGATATTGGGTAGAGAATGGCTTGGTCATGTAGGCATCCACACCCATCTCGAAGCCCTTGAGCCTGTCTTCCACGCTCGCCTTGGCCGAGAGGATGATGATAGGAATCTGAACCAGGTCGTGGTCTTGCTTTATTTCCTTAATCATCGTGATGCCGTCCATCACCGGCATGGTTACGTCGGTGATGATGAAGTCCGGTTTCTCGGTGCGTGCCATCAGCAAGCCCGCCTTTCCGTTTTCGGCAAGCAGCACGTTATACATGTTCTGGAGGATGGAGTACAGGAATTTGCGCAGGTCGCCGTTGTCTTCCACCACGAGCACGGTGGTTTCCTTGCGGTCCTCTTCCTTCGCCCGTATCTCCTCTTCGGTCATGTTTTCTTCCGTTTCCTTTTCCTTCTTTTTAATATCAGCCAGGTATCTTGCCACGTTGTCGTCGTCCACCTGTCCTGGAATCTCGTCTTCTTCCGTAGGCTTGTCCAGAAAGTCTGATCCGCTGTTGTGTATCAGGTTGCTGTTGTTTTCGAATCTCAGCATCTTGTTGATCATCTCCAGCATCTCGTGAGAATTCTTCAGGGCTATGGTTATCATCTCCTTGCCCTGTCGGGTGAGTCCGTGTTCATTGTCGAGCACTTCCTTCAGCGGTCCGCCTATCAGGGTGAGCGGTGTGCGCAGCTTGTGGCTGGCATTGCTGAAGAAGTCGTTCTTCATCAGGCTCATCTCGTGGTTCAGCTTCTCGTGCTGGTTGCGGTTGTAGTTATAGAAGATGAAAGCCACGATGCCCAGCAGCATGAGCAGCATGAACAGCTTGCCCCAGATGCTCTCCCAGAAGGTAGGGTTCACCTCGATAGGCAGCTCTGCCACGTACTTGCTCCATACGCCGTGCGAGTTGGTGGCCATCACCTTGAGCACGTAGTTGCCGCTGGAGATGTGGTTGAAGGCGATGTAGTTTCTCTTTCCCAGGTCTATCCACTTGCCCTCAGGGGTATGCCCGTCAAGGCGATAGCGGTATTTCATGTTGTATTTACGGGAGTAGTCGAGCGATGCGAAGCTGATGCTCAGGTTTCGCTTGTTTGATGGTATCTCCACCTTATCTTTATGCAGGATAGGTTCCGATGCGCTTTCGCCCGTATAGTGCAGCATGGTGAAGAGGATGCGTGCCTGGTATGGGCTCTTCTTCATCTTGGCTGGATTGAAGGTAAGGCTGCCCATCGGCGTGCCCACCGTTATATTGTTGGTGCCTGGGTCGTGGGCAGGGCGTGCCTCGGTAAACGACATGTTGAAGTCGAAGTCGTTAGGGCCGAACACTTCCGTCGTTCCCGACTTCGGGTTATAGCGGTCGATACTCGATTCGCGTACCACCCAGATGTTGCCCTGGTTGTCTTCCACCATGCTCTGCACGATGCCCTCGTCGTAGCCGATGTGCCTGTTGAAGCCCGTCTGCAGGTTGTTCTGCAGCAGATTCTTGCTGGTGATGTTCTCCAGCATTCCGCCCAGCTGCGATATCAGGGTCTGTCCGTTGCTGTGCTGCATGATGAAGTATATGTCGTTGGCTGATATTGAGTTAGAGTCGTTTTCTATGTGCTGGCTGGTAAAGAACTTTATCTTGCTTGGGGTGCTGAAGCTATCGCCGAAGGTAACCAGACCCTCGGTGGTGCCCACCAGAATTTCTCCCGTAGGGGTGCAGAAGATGCGTCTCACCTTCTGGAACTGCTGCTTAGGCCAAGGCATTCCGTTGTTCTTGCTTACAAACGAAATCTGCCCTGTGGAGCTCTGCTCAGCCAGCACCAGTCCGGCGCCATAGGTAGCCAGCCATATTCTGCCGTGGCGGTCGGCTGCTATGTCAAATATATTGTTGCTGGGCAGCGAGTTGCGGTCGGCAGGGTTCATGGTGTAGTGGGTCATGCCCTGGCTGGTTCGCACAAAGAGACCATCATTTCTGGTGCCTATCCACATCTTTCCCTCGGTGTCGAAGAAGAGCGCGAAGATAGGCGACTCGCAGAACTTCACCTGCTGTGGCACCACCTGTCCGCTAGGTGCCAGATAGCCCACCTTTTCATATTGGCTGTTGCTCACCTGGATGATGCCGTTGTAATATCCCGTCCAGTGGTAACCTTCGGGGGTATTGCATAGCGAGCGTACGTCAGATTCTCCCTGGTCCAGCCCGTTGAGGTGGTATTGGTGGTCTTTAAATGCCACCTGGGTAAGGTCGTGCGTACCGCTTATCCAGAGGATGCCCTGGTCTGAGAGGCAGAATTTCTTGATTCTCGGCACACGGAAGTTGCCCGAAGAGTTGCTTCGCAGCAGATAAGGCACCAGTTTTCCCGCCTTTCGGTCGAAATAGCTGAAGGTTCCGCCGTTCGGCACGATCCAGAGGTTTTTGTTTTCATCTTGGGTGATGAAGAATTTGTCCGATTCCGTGCGGTCGGCAGGGTCGGGCTGGTCGGCGAAGAGCCATGCCTTTCCGCCCGTTTTCGGGTTCACCAGGGTAACGCCCATGCCGTCGGTAAACACCCAAACCATGCCGAAGTCGTCGGTATAGATGTTCTTCACCTCTGCCATAGGCTGGCTTGGGCTCTGCACGTTGATGAGCTCGGTTTTAAAGGTGCGTGGGTTGTAGATTACCAGCCCCAGGTTGGTGGCTATGAGCAGTTGGTAGCCGGTGTTCTTGAGCTGGTTGATGCGCGTAACGCCTTTCGGCATCGGAATCATCACGAGCTTGTCTCGCTCGTCAAAAACGGCGAGTTTGCCGTCTGTAGTAGCCAGGAATATGTTTTCCCCCACCTCTCTTACCCATTTAAAGGGGATGGGTGTGCTGAAGTGGTGTTTGTAGATGGTGGTTCCCTTTTCTGTGAGAATCCACTCGCGGCCTTTCTTGTCGCTCCATACATACCATACTTTTCCGCTTCGCAGACCGTGTTCTCCCACCTTGATGAGTTCTCGGCTGACTTCCTCCTGTTGCGATAAGATGGCTCTGATGATATAGTTTCCGTCCTTGGTGGTTATCCAGGTGCTGCCGTTTTTGATAGGATACAGTTGATCCACCTTCAGGTTGATGCCAAACTGCTCGTTGATGTCCTTTTCGCTGTTGCGGAATCTGCAGTAGTGGGTGCTGTACAAATAGATTTTTCTATCCGAAGTAACGCACCATACGTTGTTTCTTGCGGTGGGATAGATGGCGATGATTCGGTTGGACGAGAGCACATCTTCTCCGCCGGGTACATCTCGGAAGGTATAGAAAGAGTATCCGTCGTAGTAGGAGAGTCCGTTCCAGGTGCCGAACCACATCAGCCGGTCGGCCGCCTGCTTCATGTCAGAAATGGTGTTGGCGGCGAGTCCGTCAACGATAGAGAATTTCCTTACGTCGCAGTAAGGCCTTGCCGTCATGCTTAGGGTATTGGCCATGATGGCGATGATAGTTACGATGATAGAGAGAAAATATCTTTTATTCATACTTTGTCATTGTTTTGATGCATTGTTTTGTTTCGATGCATAGTTTTGTTTGATAATTGGCACAAAGGTAGTGTATTTTTTTGAGAAAAGCAAGAGATAGTAGGGAAAAACTGTTGCGGAATAGGGAAATTCCCCCAATTTTTTCCACTTTTCCCTTTGCAGGGTGTAATTTTTGTCTTATCTTTGCACCAGAATTCAGAAAACAAGAAAGGATATAAGATAATGAAGAAGATGAAATCAATCTTGATGCTGATGGCGATAGCTGCGGCATCATTCACATTTACAAGTTGTGACGATGACCCATGGGATGATGGTCATTATTGGCACGATGACTATGGCTGGTATGAGGATTACAACCAGGGCGGCTGGGGGTGGAACCAAGGTGACTGGAACCAGGGGGCGAATGGTTCGCAGAACAGCCAGCTGATAGAAGAGGCTCAGACGCTGGTAGGCGAGTGGTATGGTCCGGTGATATACAGTTACATCAACGAGGATGGTGCATCCCGCGGCAAGGACGAGTTTTATGCCACCATGATATTCTACCAGAGTGGCGACAGGCGTAATGCGCTGAGCGGAAGTGGTATTGAGGTTGACGAGGTGTATGACGAGAAGGGCAATGTGGCAGATTCGCAGACCCTGAAGTTCACCTGGTATATCGACAACAATGGCGACATCTACATTAAATATACCAATAGTGGTGCCACCTTCGTACTGGATGCCGGTGCCAGCCAGACTGGTTTCCATCTGGGTGCCGAGAAGGGCAATGCTCGCTATACCTTCTATGGTTATATGATAGGTATAGGCAAAGCCAAGGGCGACATCATCAACTTCGATTTCGAAGAGGTTCCTACGGGCTATGCCAAGAAGCTTACCCGTTCGGCAGGTGGTTCAGCCAATACCTTCGGCAAGGCTTCGGGCATCAGGAAAATGACGGGAGCTGAAAAGAAGTTGAATCATAGAAGATAAAGATTAAGCTAAAAAGAAATCCGCTTTCACGGCATGATAGTCGTGGAAGCGGATTTTTTTTACTGAATCATCTTCTTGCCAGCCTTGATCACTACACCCTTGTAGCTCTTGCCAACCTTCTGACCTGCGAGGTTGAAGATAGGAGCATTGTCAGCTGCTGATGTTGTGATGTTTGTGATGCCGGTAGGAGTTCCAGCTACAACAGCCTGGGTAGGGAGAATCTCTGGAGTACCCTTGAAGATAGCGCCATAGAGACCAGTTACGGTGTAAGTTTCACCCTCTGTGAGTTCTGCAACACCACCTACCTTGTTGAACTTGTCGTAAATCATGATCTTCTGCTCGCCGTCGTTTGCGTAGTAGTTGAATCTGCCTTCCTGATACTCTTCCTTGCTGAATGTGAAGTTCTTGATGGTAACGAGGTCGTTCAAGTACTTGTTAGCGAGGATGTCGGCGATGGTAGCCTCGATAGGCTGAGCAGCTTCGTCGCTTTCAGTAACGGTGATGCTCTCATCGTCTGTACCTGCATTGGCTGTGAGATAAGGAACGCCGAAGTTATACTTCAAATCTACCTTTACCTTACCATTCAAAATGCTGTTCACTGGCATGTTGAAGCCGAGTGTACGAAGCTCGATGGCTGTATCGCCCTCGCGAACATAAGTATTGATAGTTCCGTTGTACTCGTTAACGAAAGTAACCTTAGCGTTGGTAAGAGTGAGGTTGAGGTTGGCTGTATTTTTTGTATGATTAGCCAAGAGATCCTTCACGCTTGCCACGTCGGTGTATGTTACCTCTACTGGTGGCTGAGGAGTTTCTTCGCTTCCAACCTTGTAAACGTTAATCTTGACAATCTGCGTATTGTGCTTTGAATTCACCTTGATAGAGTAGATTGTACCCTTTGCCTGATGAGCTGCGTTGATGGCATACTCGTTAGTCTTATCTGCACCTTTAGTCTCTGTGCTGACAGCAGCATCACCTACATAAATATTTTGTAAGGTAGATGTAGATGCGCCAGTTCTTCCTACTACCTCAATTTTAGCAACATCAAAGTCGAAGGCTGGGAGAATCAAGGTAGCTCCTTTCTTTCCCATCAGGAGATAACCATCAGGGTTCCAGTAGTGACCATCTGTGGTCTCTGAGATGTTGATGGTGTACTTGCCGCTGGTGTAAGAAGCTGCGGTCTTGATTTTAGCAGCAGAACCCTCTGGAAGTCCCCAGGAATTTGTAGTAAAATCGAGAGTTGCCTCTTGTGCGAAACTAACGCTCGCTACGAGAGCGAAAACCAGTGTTAATGAATAGCGTAGTAACTTTTTCATAAGCTAATTTTTTAATTGTTAATAATGTTATTGAATGATTTAGTCGTCATTTCTGCTGCAAAGATACAAAAAAAAGCGATAGGGCCTACAAATATTGTGTTAAATTTCAATTAAATATCTCTAATCCATGAATTGTAGTTGTTCTTTCTACGAAAGTCCTCCGCCAGGCGAAACCGAAAGTCTTTCGCCTAACGGATAGTAATCTCAACCCCTCCTTGTAAAACTTCTGGAAAAAAGCGAGTCGCCTATAGACTCGTTTTCCCTTGTTATTTAAAAAAATATTCTTTACTTTGCTTAATTTTTAATGCAAGCAAAAATGATAATAAGAGAAACGGATTTAAAAAATGATGCTCAAATGGGAGCTAAGCCAGTAGATTACATGAAGGAAATTCTTGAATTTCAGAATAGATGCAATGCCGCACGACAGACGAATATCCTGGGCATGCTGCAGAAATTGGTGGGCAGAAATGCCATCATTCCGGTGAAGGAATTTGCGTTAGTTACCCATATGCATGAGTCAACAGTGCGAGGTTATGTCTATAAAGACAAGAATATGACCCTGTATGCCATCGAGCGCATCGCTTATGGCTTGGGGTACTTTTGGGAAAAACTGGTTGAGGTCTATCTGTATGAGAAGACGAGAAACCTTTCTGTGGAAAAGATGAAGCAGGAAAAGATGTCTCACACATTAAGAGATGAAGTTGATGAAGAATTACGACATAAAATGGTGCAGTACTTCGGCCTGCCAGGACAGGATTTGATAGAGTTCTTCAGTTTTAAAAAAGACCTGGGAATTGATATTGCCCCATATATGGAGGCGAAGCTTCTTTCTCTGGTTAAAAATAAAAGATCTAAAAAAAAGAAGGATTAATAAGCAAAACTGCTGACAAACAAAAAGTAATACAAACGATAAGTAAAGTAATGCAAATGAAAAGTAATGATTTGATGAACGGTGTCCCCAATGGGAACTGTTCGATGAACGGAAATGGTGTTCCCCATGGGAACTATCCGATGAAAAGAAAAAGGCTGGAACCCATCAGCAACTGCGTGAATATCTATGAATTACGCAAGCTGATGGGCAGCTGGAAACAGGCGGGGATTACCTACGCCCAGATGCTCAAGGTGCTGCGTCTCTACCTGGGAGAGACCGGATGGATGGATATCTATGGCAGATATCCTTACAACAATCTCTATCCGATAGCCAAGGGAATGAAGTTCTCGTCAGTGACGGAATTCTTTAAATGTATCCGCCGCTGCAAGGGATTCGGATTCGTGTATCATGGTGGAATTCACGATTTGGAACATCTGGATTCCTTCTTCTCTGAGTTATGGCATCCTGCCGATTCCCAGGAAAATGCGGTGTACTACTCTCCACTCACTGAGTCGAGCGATGATAATAATAATAATAATATTAATATTAATAATAATATATATAATAATCATCGCTCGACTCAGAGAGTCAAGAGTAACGATGCAAAATCCGCCTCTTACGACCAGGCTTTCACCAACTTCCTGTTCTTCCTCAAGTCGGATGCGGGCGCATGGGAGAGTATCATCAAGGATTTGGATGAGAAGTGTGTGAGTTATCTGGAAGACAAGACCAAGAATGCGAATGAGGACCAGAGCCTGCTGATGATGAAGGTTCCTTTCGGAGAGCATTCCGTAAGTCTTGCTACCATGCGATACCTTGAGGTATATGTTAAGAATTACATGGCGGGCAAGAGCGATTCGTTTTTAAGAAATAGCGATGAGGGGAATAAAATCTGGCTCTCCCGAGTGAGGAATTTCCCCTTTATGAAGGATAATATCAGGAAAGCTGTGGAGGATATCCGAAGAGAGGTGGCTGCCGATGGCTTTAATATTATCCGAAAGAACCGCCCCCTCTGCCAGTTTGAGTATCAGATTCCCAATACGAATCGCCGCCTCTACGATTCCTTCGAGGCGCTGGATGCTCAGGGAAACATCCTGCCCGATGCTTCGAAGGAGAGCGTGGGCAAGTATATCCCGAAGGATGCGCCGCCACGACCTTCGGCTCATGCCGAGTGGGACAACGACTACCAGCAATGGGTGGAGGAATAGATTGTGCCGTGAAAAATCACAACCGAACAACAGAGAGTTTTTCAAAACCAGAGAGTTTTTAAACCAGAGAGCTTTTAACCAGAGAGCTTTTAACCTGAGAGCTTTCAAAACCAAAGAGCTTTCAAAAACAAAGAGTATTTTATTTAAATAAAGCAAATGATGAATGAACAATCAGGCTATGAATTCCAATCAGAGAATGGGGTTCAGGCAGACTATGAATTCCAGGAGAAACCTTGGTACACCGCCTATGACTTCCAGGCCTTGCGCGATGTGATGACTCCTGAGGAAAAGGAGATTTACAAGGAGGGTAAGGATATGCAGAAGATGCGCTCGCTTACCATCACGCTGCTCAAGCAGTTGCAGCACAGAACGGAGCAGAACATCAAGGTGCGATGCCCTAAATGCGGCAAGAAGGCATGCTGCATCAAGGTGGAGAACGGGCTCTTCCTATGCTGGAGCTGCGACCAGGGGGCGCAATTCAAGGGACAGCTGCATGAACTCGCCCGACTGAAGCACTCCGAGGGCAGCAGCATCGATGCCGGATATTACCTGCGTGCCAACATCGCCGGCAAGCAGAAGGCCGATGCCGACTATACGCCTATGGTTGACGATGACTATGAAGAAATTGACGAGAAAACCCGAAAAATGATTTTCCCACTCGATGATGAGGAGGAGGCTTCCAAGGGAAACCCTAAGCCCCTTCCGCAGTATGTTATCTCCGCCCGAGCCATGGTGAAGCAGTATCTCAAGGATATGGGTATCTCGGTGGAGACGGCGAAGAGGGCTGGCGTATGCTGCGGATACATGGCGCACAAGGTGGATGATTCGCAGAGCCACGACCCTCAGGGCTACGAGCAGGTGGCGGCCATCGCCTATTGCAACCGTGTGTGCGGACGCATCGTGAACGTGAAGATGAGAGCTGTGGCCAAGGACCCACACGGCGGATACATCAAGGACTTCTGGCAGAAATCGCCTACACAGCCCTGTGCCCCTTACGGCATCGACTGCATCAACCCGCTGCGCTTCGATGCGGAACCCATCGACCGCCTCATCATCACCGAGGGCGAGAAGGACCGACTCACCCTGATGCAGTGCGGATTCCCCTATGTAATCAGCGTGGCAAGCGGCTGCAAGACTGATATCCGAAAGAGTCACGAGGCCTTTGCCGAATGGATTGCGCAGGCGGAGGAAATTGTGGTGTGCGGCGACTCCGACCGCCCTGGAAGGGGACTGGTGAAGCGCCTCCTGAAGTTCTACGCCGACCAGGCTACCCTTGCCGAACTGCCTTGCCGCTGCAAGGACATCAGCGAGGTGTATGCCCGATACGGCGCCGACACCGTGAGGAAGATTATCCTGGGTGCCAAGGAGCTGGGTATGGAGGATGTGTATGCCGTAGAGCAGCACACGGACGACATCAAGCGGGTGATGCTGGGCCAGTATGACCACGGCTACAGCATCGGCATGGGCCCTTTGACCGACCGCGTGTTCCATCTTACATCCTCCGGCGGACTTGTGGTGGTAACGGGCATCCCGAACTCGGGAAAGACGGATTTCCTGAACTGCATGATGGCTCATCTCATCTTCCACTGCCACAAGCGCGTGGGCTTCTTCTCGTTCGAGTTGCCCGACAAGGCGAAGCATTTCAGCAACGTGGCCCAGGTGGGTGTGGGGGTTACGAACCTGCAGAAGTGGGTTCAGAATGCCCGTACCCATGAGGTGGATCCCGAACTGGAGCGCACCCGTCTGGACCCCCTGATTTCGTATCTGGGCGAGCACATGGTTGATTTCGTGGCTCAGAGCGAGCTGCCCACGCCTTCGTATATCGTGAGGATGGCTGAGCGCCTGCGCCGCAAGCACGGGCTTGATTTCCTGGTGATAGACCCCTATATGTTTGTGGCGATAGACGAGGGCAAGGAGCGGCTCACGGAGACGCAGCAGGTGAAGGAGTTCCTGACCAAGGTGCAGTCGTGGAGCCGCAAGCACGGGGTGTGGACGTTTGTGGTGGCGCACCCTAGAATTCAGCACAAGGACGGCACGCAGGGCGACCTGGATTTCTACGAGATTGCGGGCAGTGCCAACTGGGTGAACCTGGCTGATTTCCTTTTCTCCGTGAGGCGTGTGATAGATCCGAATCCGAATTCTCCGTTGGCGGTGAACTACACGGTGATGAAGATGATGAAGGTGAGAGACCAGCAGCTGAGTAGTCTGGGCGAGGTGTATTACACGCGCCGTGAGTGTGGTAGATACGAGGAGCGTGCGTCGCAGCAGGAGTGCGAGGCGGAGTGCCGCAAGGAGGCATTCCCCGAGCACGATATGGGTTCGTGGCTGAAAACCGCCCTGTAAACTGTAAATTGTAAATTATAAACTAGAAATAGATGGATAGGAAAGGATATAATGAGCGTAAGGCGAGGGCTCAGGAGCTGATGCTTTCGGATTACGAGTGGTTGCAGACGCAGAAGGGCCGCTACGAGTGGGCTGTGAGCAAGAGTCTGCTGGTGGAGTGGGTGAACGATGTGGGGTATCACATAGCTCCGATGATGGTGGGTGAAGGGTTTCGTCAGCATCAGGGGATGTATGATGAACTGTTGCAGCCCAAGAAGTGCTCAAGGCTTTATCAGGAGTGTTTCGAGGCGTTGGGTATGGAGGCTCCGCATCATCCTTCGTCGGCGCTGAGCAAGTTCCGTGCCAGAGAGCAGCGTCAGGGTATCAAGCCTGATACCATCACGCTGTTTTACATGAATCATCTGGATGGGGTGGAGGAGTGTAGGATTATCGAGCGATTGATTAGGCTGCGATAGATTATTATCCCTCATGAAAAATCCGTGTAATCCGTGCCTGAAAACTGCAAAGAGATACACCCTCCTGGCGGAGTAAGGCTTGTTTGGAGTCGGATGATGCATCCTTCAGAAATGGAATGAGGCTTAAATGGGATTGGAAGGAGCGTTGCGTAAACTTTACGTAACGCTCCTTTGCGGTTGGAATAGGCTTATTTGCGTTGCTGCCCAAAATACTGCCCAAAATGCTGCCCTCAAACTCTTGACAGAGTGCGATTTTTTTTGTATCTTTGCACCAGAATTCAGATTCGTAACTATATCTGTTTTCAATGACATTTATAATCATAAAGGTGTTTAAGATTTATAGAAGATTGTTAGTTGTTTGACACTTAGCTGGTGATAGTAGGCACCAGTTTTCAGGAGACAGACTTTGGCAACCTAAAAATTTAGTAATTATGGAATACACAAATTTGGAAGTGGAGAGGATGCATCAGATGCTCCTCTCCCCCCATTTCGCCCTTGGGGAGTTTTTACGTTCGGGCACAGCCGTTAAGTATGGCATCGACAACACACCGCAGCATGTAATCGTGATTTCCCGACTGATGTTGCTTTGCGAGAATGTGTTGGAACCATTGCGCCAGCAATGTGGAGTAGTGGTCATAACGTGTGGATATCGCTGTCCACAGTTGAATCTCGCCGTTCATGGTGTGCCGGGCAGTCAGCACACGCTGGGTGAGGCTGCCGACATCTTCATCTCCAACAAGGAGCAGTTGAAGAAGTTCTCTTCCTTTATTCGCGACCACTGCGATTTCGACCAGATGATTCTGGAGCCTCAAGGCTCAGAGCATCGGCGCTGGTTGCATGTGAGCTATACCATTCGGCGTAAGAACCGGCATCAGATACTGATGTGATCATCTCGATTCGATGCTACATCCGGCTGAGCGATAATATTGAGCGACAATAGTTTAACCAATATATAATACGATGAAAAAAGAGACATGGAAAACCGTAATTCAGATTATTGTTTCGATACTCACGGCTGTATTGACCTCGATGGGGGTTAGTTCCTGCATGGGTATGGGCAGTTAGTATGTTTTCGTTTAAGCTTTAATTTTTTAGCTTTGTTTTTAGTTTTAATGTTTTAGTTTTAAATTTTTGTTTAACCTTTAATTTTTTTATCTATGAGTGTAAAGATCAGAAAAGTAGTGAACAATCGTAAGGGTTCCAAGACCCAGGGTAAGGTTTACGGCCGTGCCGTAGTGAGTGACACCATCAACACCAAGAAGTTGTGTCAGAACATTCGCGACCGTTGTACTCTGACCGAGCCTGATGTGGTGGCTGTGGTGAGTGCCTTGATTACCGAGGTATCGGGTCAGCTGGCGTTGGGCAACCGTGTGGTGCTGGATGGTTTCGGTTCGTTCAAAGTGGGCCTCAGTTCTACGCCTGCCGACAGTGCCAAGAAGTTTACGAGTGCCAACATCAAGTGCTTGCGTGTTATCTTCCAGCCTGCCATCGAGATGATCAACGGCAAGCGTGTAAAGACCTTGCTCAAGGAGGTGAGGGTAGAGGAACTTGCTGAGTACAAGGGATTGAACGATGAGGATACCGGCAAGCCATCGGGCGGCGGTACTACTGGCGGCGGTACTAACGGTAGTGGAACTTCCGGCGGTGGAACTAATGCCGGCGGTGGTAGCGGTACTACCGGCGATACTTCCGGCGGCACGGGTTCTGAAGGTGGCGGAAAGGACACCGGTTCGGAGGGTGATTCAGGCAGCGTTACCCTCTAGACGATGAGGCACTGATAGTTGTGCTTTAATAGATGTGTTATGAAGAAACCTCGAACGGGAATCTTTTCTTGGAATAGAAAAGATTTCTCTGTTCGAGGTTTTTTATACGCTCCAAGAACGCAACCCCGTGGAGGGTGTGTCATTATTCATCGGATTACGCGGAATAAACGGAACCTTAACCGCCTTCCTCGGATTACTCACGGATTTTAAACGGAAACTCGACCTGACGGTCGTGGCGATACCCCCTAAAGCTGGAACGCTAATGCGCTAGCCCAATGGCCGTAAGGCCAAATCCGTTTAAATTCCGTGCGTAATCCGTGAAGCAAGAATGTTCCGTTAACTCCGCGTAATCCGATGAAGAAAATCGATAAAGAAACGAAAAAGAGGGTGTGTCATGTACTTATGACACACCCTCAGCGGACTTGCGTTCTTGAAAATTTTCTAAATTTTATTTGAATACCCAGAGATTCTTGATAGCTGCAACATCCTGGGTTTCAACCTTCTTTTCAAGTTCATCCGGCAGATTGCAGAAGAAGTCGATGCCGGTTTTGTCTTCCAGGGTCTTGATGTTCACCACATAGTTGCCCAGCTTATCGCTCTTGTCGAATGCCTTGTTCTCGTGTGGGAACCAATAGCCGAAGGCACTGTAGCTATACTGCTTGGTGCTCTTGTTATACTCCTTCTTCAATACCGCCACGAAGAAATACTTTGGCACAGGAATGTAGCCCGGCATCTTTACGTCGCTCGATGCACCCTGCTTCTTCCATCCGAGGATGTTGCTCTCGCTGCCCACTGGGTCGATGGTTCCGCCCTTCACGATGAAGAGGGTATCGGTGTCAATCTTTGGAGCCAACTTGCGGAGCTCATCCTCCATCTGGTACCAGGTGCCACGCTGGTTGAAGTTGCTGTACTGTGGCTGCATGTTGGTCATGAAGAAAGTCTGCTTCTGCTGGGTAATGTTCAGCTTGCGGTCGGCAGAAGGACAGATGTGTCCATGGTCGAATCCCTGCTTGGTAGGAGTAGGGTCTTCGGTGAAATCGGTGATGCCCCACTGCTCCTGCAGGTCGGTATCCCATGGATACTGACGCTCGCCCTGAGGGGCATCCCATCTTTTTACGTTAGATGCCGTGTTTCCGGTGTGGAAGGTGTAGCAGCTCCAGCGCTGGCTCTTCATGTCGTCGTCCCATTCGGTAGAGAAGTTCACCATGCCCGTGGTATTATCCATGTGTACGATGGCGTAGCTGGTGCCGTTGTTTTTGAGTTTCGGGAACTCCAGACCGTTGATGGCGTTCTTTACCACGGCTGGCATCTTGTCTGTAGCCACATTCTTGTTGGTGTTATTCTTATCGGTAGATTCTCCGGTGCTGCCACCAGTGTTTCCACCATTGTTACCACCACCATTATTACCTCCGCCGTTATTCTCACTATTTGGGAAATTGAACTGCAGTGAATCTTCGGTGCCGCAGGCAGAGAACGTCATGGCTGTCAAAAGCGTGAGAATGAGTAGTTTAGTATGCTTCATAATTCTTGTAATTCTCGTAATTTTCGTAATTCTTGTTAATGTTTTAAGTTATAAAAGAAAAAAAGTGCATTCCGACGTATATGCAACTACGACGGAACACACTTCCTATCTTTCGCTGATAATATATCCTTAATTAAAAAGGTATATTACTTCTTCAACTTGCCGTAACGGTTCATGAAGCGGTCAACGCGACCAGCAGTATCAACGAGCTTGCTCTTACCTGTGTAGAATGGGTGAGATGTGCTAGAGATTTCAATCTTAACTACTGGATAAGTCTCGCCCTCGAACTCTACAGTGTCGTTAGTCTTGCATGTTGACTGAGAGAGGAACATATCGCCGTTAGACATATCCTTAAATACTACAGGACGATAGTTCTCTGGATGAATACCTTTTTTCATTTTTTCTTTTATTTATTATATGGTTATTAAAAAATAGACGTCATGGGGAAGCTTTCGCCTCATTTCATGTCCCTCATCGGGGCATGCCCATTATAGCCTGTTAACAATTTCAGGGTGCAAAGTTACGCTTTTTTCCTGAAACCACCAAATTTTTCCTCTTCTTTTTAAGAAATATTTGAGAATTAGTGGTTTAAGTCCAGGAATTACTCCACGAATGAATGGGGTAACTCCTGGAATTGCTTCAGAATTTACTTGATAATGGCTGTGCTGCCCAATAAGAATGTGAAGTCGTCGATGAGAACGGCTGCACCTGGCTTCTTGGCATTCATGATAACGATGCTGTAGGTGCCATCTTTCTCTATGGTCATTTCCTGCTCTACCAGAGTCCACTCTGTGTTGGTTACATTCACATACTGCTTGGTATAATTGTAGTTCTGTGAATCTACGGTGCCATCATTAACGGCTACATGACCTGGGCATACGGCTGCACCTGTGGCTGTGGCTGCCTTGGCGTAGAACTTGATAGTATATTTACCTGCCTTCAGACTCATCTCCTTGTAGCCGAGACGCTTGTTGGCACTGCTAGTTCCAGCTACCTGCACTGAGTACTTGCCGCTGTGGGCATCCTCGCTCTTGGTGAGGCTTGCGTTGCCGGCAGAGTTAGTGTTCCAGTTGGTTGGCTTGCTGTCTGTCCAGTTCTCGAAGCCGCCATTCTCGCCTGTTGCTACCTCGCCTGGGTTTGGCTCTGGGTCTGGAGTTACTGTGCCGCCGCCCTCGCCGCTGGTCTTGCCGTTTACGGAGATGAGCTTACCGCCCTGGTTGGTCTCTGGAGTGTTGCCCATGTAGTTGATGAGTTTAGCGCAAACCACAATCTCATCGCCTTCCTTCAGCGTCATATCGCCCTCCTTCCACTTCTCGCCACCGA
>ERZ1026886.120-NODE-120-length-39581-cov-46.066918_pt1 | contig 39581 bp, 40 predicted proteins | sample MGYA00380173_ERZ1026886 | MGnify/ENA primary metagenome ERZ1026886 (study PRJEB33269, sample SAMEA4719809) | human gut metagenome | biome: human-associated habitat; feature: organic feature; material: feces | place: Cameroon | collected 2013-10 ... | reverse complement strand
TCAGGGCGTGTGGGGCAAACTTGCTTTAGAATGGATAACCCACGGCAAGATGAAGGCTCTGGTTCTTCTTGAAGCTCGGGATATTGTAGAATCCGCTCTTGCCGGTATCGTATGGCAGATGCAGACCGATACCCCAATCCACACGCACCACAAACATACCCATGTCGTAACGGATACCCAGACCCGTGCCCACGGCAAGCTGCTTATAGAACCTGTTGAACTTGAATGCCTCATACTCCGAAAAATCGGCATCCTTCATCCATACGTTACCGGCATCCAGGAACAAGGCACCATAAAGATCGCCCCAGATTTTAGGACGATACTCCAGGTTTGCCTGCAACTTGATGTCGCCCGTACGCAGGATGTTGGCATACTTGTTTCCCACGGCACTGTAGTTCTGCTCTCCCGGACCAATGCCTCGCACATTGAAGGCACGGATGCTGTTGGCACCGCCCACATAGAACATCTCGGTATAGGGTGCGGTATCGGAATTGCCATAACTCCAGATAACGCCGCCGTTCAGATGGCCTACCAGGGTGGAATTCTCGGTGATGCGCCAGTATTTCACGAAATCTGTCTCTACCTTCAAGAACTGGGAATACTCATTCTTAAAGAGCGTCTTACCCTCCCTGTTCCATTTCCAGCCACTGGCAAGATAGCCCAGCGACAGGATGTTACCAGCCTCACTCACCGTGGTGGACCATACGATAGGACTGCGATATTTCTGCGCACTGCGATAGGTATAGGTGTAACTCATCTTAGGCACAAAGCGGTTGGCCATCGTGGTTGCAATATACGTATTGTTCGCCAGGATGCTATCAAACTTCGCCGAGGAGGAGTTCATATACTCATACGAGAGAATCAGCGGACTGAAGGAATGGCGGTGCTGATAGGAGGTGGCCCAATCGTAGGTCAACTCGCCTCCTGCCACATGTCTGCGGAAATAGCCGGCACGATTCAATACATTCATGGATGCCTTCACCGTGGTGGTTGGCGTGCCGTAGTAGCTGCGAGGGATGTGTCCCCTGCGGAACCTGCGCTCGTTCTGCTCCATGGTGCGGAAGGCATTCCAAGGCGTGATGATGCTTGGGAAGGATACGGAGATATCGGAACCGAACTCATAGGAATTGATCTTGCTGGAACTGCCGCCCTGACCGGTGATGGTCTGCCACTCGTGTGCTCCATGAAGGTTGATATCCAGTTTCTCTCCTCCCCTGAAGGCATTGCGCTTGGTTAAACCCACCACGAGCTCTGGTCCTACCCTTCCCGTGGTCTTGCCCTTGGCATTCGCCTCGATATAGAAATCGTATGGCTTGTCGAACACCAGGTCGATGTTGGCATCCAGGGTATCGCAATATTGCACATTTCCCAAACTATCCAAGGTCTGGGTAGAACGAGGCACAAACTGCAGATTGGTATAGCTGAAGAGACCCATCGACTGCAAGCCCGACTTAGCCGTGGTTTCATCATCCACCATATAGAGCTTGCGTGGTCGGAGTTTCAATTCGCGGAGCACCACACCCGCACGAATCGGCATCTTCTTGCCTGCATACCGGAAACTCAGGTAGCGACGCACGAAGGAATCGGTCATTTCTTCCGTAAACTGCTTTTTGAAGTTGATATTGATGTTGCCGATATACCACTGTCGCTTGGCTTCAGGTTCGATGCTATCTACCATCGAGAGTCGCACGTTCACCTTGCCCGGCACATTCACCGTGTCGGCAAGATAGGAAGCGTAACTGTTCTGATAGAAATAATAGCCCTGATTGCGGAAAAGTCGGGTCAGTCGCTGGCGCTCCTGCTCCAGCTTCGAGACATTGAAAGGACTGCCCTTCCTGATAAGTGCCTGCGACATGGTGGAATCGATGAGCTGCTTGCCATGCTCCGGGAAATTGAGATAAGCCACGGAATCCAGACGCCAGAGATGCCCCATATCTACCTTATAAGCCACCTTCGCCTCTTTCGGATTGCTCTGGGTCTGCACCTCATAATCTACCCTGCCATTGAAGTAGCCGTATTTATCTAACTGATGTTCAGCTACCTGTGCACGCAACTGCGGATTTACATTCGCCATCAGCTTAGGCTTGGATCCGAATACCTTGGTTATCCATCTGGAAAGTCCATCATCCGATGGCGAGAAAGCATTCCATATCCACAGGCGCACCGGGAATGGGGTGCGGAAGTAGCTGCTACCCATAAAGGCGCCCGTAGGGGCAGATGCCAAGGCATACTCCATCTCCTCCTTCACGGAGTCGGCATAGCTGTTCTCCTCGTAGTTGGTATATTCGATAGGCTTCAATCCTGCAAAAAGCTGCTCGTCTTCCTTCAGGGCACTCGTAGAGGAGCACCCCGTAAAGAGGAGGGATGACAGCATCGTGGATGCTGCCATATATATAATAAGGTGAAGTCTATTCTCTTTTCTCATGATTACTTGTTTTTAATCTTTACTTCGTCTTCAAAGGATCAAACATCTGGGATGCCTTACCCTTACTAACAGAATCCTTACTGATGGAATCTTTCCTGATTCCAGATTTCATTCCTGATTTCATTCTTGAATTCGGCATGAGGTCGGAATCCTGCTTGTCTGCCTTCAACCGGAAGATATCCGTGAACTTCGAGAGCTTTCTGCGCCAGGTGAAACCGGCTCCATATTCGCCAATCTGTCCTTCCAGCCAATCGTAGGTGTTGGCGTTGTAGAAAGCACGCACATACATGCTGGCTTTCTCGTTCAGACGATACTGCACCTCGACATTGTTGAAGAACGATTCGTTCTTGTTGTAATTCGCATTATCCAACTCGGCACCGGTGGAAACCTGTCCACCCACTGTGAAGCTCAGACGATTGTTAAAGAATCGCTTCGCAAACTTGAAGTTGTAGTCGGTATGCACGGAACCCGCCGCATTGGTCTGATTATCCACCGTCATACCCACATCAAGTCCGATGCTTCGCATGGCTGTACCTGCGATATTGTTGATTTCCGAATTGAGGAAGGAAGTCAGGGCGCTGTTCATCGAGAACGAACTCGTTGAACCACTCGCCAGATACATGCCCGATGCCAGCATCGTGATGGCTATCTTGCCTCGCTCCTCTACACTCATCGAATTCAACTCATCCTGCACGGTCTGGTCGTTAGATGCGGAGATGATAAACTGGATACCCGGCTTCTCCAAGGTCTGACTCAGCTTTACACCGCAGATGAAATCCACCGAGCGTCCGCTACCCTCGCCTTCGTTCACGGTGGTCTTGATGTCCTCCGTAGCCGTGATGCTCAGGGTTGGATTGAACGGGTCGCCCGTAAACTGGATGTAACTTCCATCCTGGATATCAAAGGTCTTCAGCGGAATGATAGGCAGCGAATATTTCATCTCGCCATCATTCAGGGTATATCTACCCGTCAATCGGATGCCATCTGCCGTATTATATCGCATCTGCAAATCGCCACCACCCAACAAATCCACATAGTTGGTCTTGTCGGCATTCAGGGCACACAGGATATGGGCTGACTCATCGATGGAGATACTCATCAGCATATCGAAACCTTCCAGGGTTGGCTTGGCTACTACCACCTGCTTACCGCTCTTGAAGTCGGTGAACTTCACCAGTTCTTCCAACTGGGTATCGGTGGTCAACTCCGACTCACGCAGCACGTAGGTCATATCGGTCTTGCCCAACACATCAATCTTACCCATCATCTTCAGATTGTTCAAGGCTCCCTGCATACTGCCATAGAAGTTGACATACGCCTTTCCGAAAGCCTCCGAACGGGCATTCTCCTTGGCATCGATGAGCAGGAAGTTCTGGGCACGCATGCGCACATTGAGCTTCATGTTCTCCACATTCGTGAAATCCAGGTCGCCCTGAATATTCAGCGGACTCTCGTTGTTGGCATACATCATGAAGTTCTCGAAGAGCAGCTTACTGTCGATGATGCGCACTGGGTCATTGGCAAATCGCATGGAGATGCCGTATGGCACACTCACCAGATAAGCAGAATCCAGATATACCTCGCCATCCATATCCAGGTTGCTCAACGCTCCCTTCATGGTCAGCTTGCCTTCGCCATATCCCTTCAAGCCCATCAGCTGGTCGGGAATAAAACCGTTGATAAAGTGCAGAGGCAGTCGCTCCAAGCCTACTTCAGCATCGAGTTCGCCTGCGCCTCCTGATTGATAGGTACCCGTAACCGTGGCTACTTCTTCGCCATTATAGGTCAGGATACCATCCACATAGTGCAATCCGTCGCTCTTTGGCATGTAGGTGAATTCTGAACCCACATCGCCCATCGGGCACTTCTCATATACCATGTTGTCTATCTTCAGGTTAGAAGAAACCGACAACTCGTCCTTGGTCTGTATCACGTGGAAGTCACCATCCATGATACCCGAAATATCAGGCATATACGGAATCACACTCAGCACCTTGTCGAGATTAAACCGGCTCATGGTGACGGTGATATCCTGCAATGCATCTTCATTCTCATCGTTGGAATAAACACGCATACCCATGCCGCCCGAACCTCTCAACACCAGGTTGGCAGATACACGGCCATCGTCAGCAAACATCAGATAGTTATCCTCGTTGGCTGTAAACTTCTTGTATCCCAACACCGGATGCGGATCGATGAGAGCTACCTTCACGCCGTTAGGCTGCAACATGGCAGCCAAGCCCACATCCACACCCAGGCGGTTGTTGGCATCATAGATACGTGCATTCAGGTTGGAGCCCAAATCCTGCACCTCTCCATCCACCAGGGCACGGAACACATACTGCGGATTATTCCTGTTGTTCTGTATGCGAGCCGAGTAGCGGATGGTATCCGACTGGGTATGAACCGTGGCACGGATGGTATCTATCTGCATGCCGCTCGCCACCAGCGAATCGATGTTGAGATAACCCTCGAGTCCGGCAACAGGAGAGGAATTGAAGTCCATCTCCACCGACTTGAAGTTGTATCCCATATACTGGATGAAGCGCGAGATGAAGTTATTCTTACCCGTAGTGAGATAGATATGCCCAAGAGGAAAACTGTTTCGAATCTTCACCTGGTCGATATGATGGTTCTTGAATTGGAAAACCAGTTCTTTCTGCAATCCCTTCACCTGAGTCAGAAGCTTCTCATAGCCACCATGCGCATCCATGTTCAGGCGGAAATCGCCACATGCGGCAATGGCATGGGTGGTATCCCTGCTGGTCTTGATATCCACATTCATACCGCCCGGACGATAGATGCTGTCTGGCGTACGTACCGTAATATCATCCATCAAAGCCCAAATCTGATGATTGTTCTTCAAATCAGAATTCATATCAATATGGCCGCAAAGCGATGCAGATACCGGCTTTTGGGTTATCTGCAACTCATACATATCAGCATGGCGCACGTCGGCTACCAAAGTAGCCTGCAACTTCTTGGTACTAGCCAGGGCATCTACCGAAATCACACCATCCAGCAGTTCGTTCTTGCTATCCAGCTTGGCGTGAATCTTGCCATTGGCTATCTGTGCATCTGCCAATATATGATTAAGCTGATGCTTGCCATAATGCAACTGGCTTACCTTCGCCTTTGCCACCAATCGGGTTCTTGGCGAGAGGAAGTCGGTGCCCATGCCCCTGGCCTCCACATCTCCGGTAAAGGTATGGAGTTCCTGTTTTGGCAGGAAATGCTGCGCCTGGATATTGCGTGCATGGATTCTAGCCTGATAAGCCAGGCGATTCATGTCGATGCCACCGTTCTTGCGGGTCTTGGCATCAACGGTGGCATCCACCTTCATGCTTCCCCTACCCTCGGTAAGCGCCAGTTTAGCTCCATATTTCGTACCGTCCATCTTCAGATTGCCCTGGATGCCGATGCCGTTGGGTATGCGGATTTCCTGCATCAGAGAGGGGTCGAGCATGGCGGTAACCATACCTAAGTTATAGGTCTTTGCCTTCAGGTTGATGTTTGCTTTGAAGCGATCCATATCGGTCATATTGGCGATGGCGCCATCAGAGGTCAACTGGAAGACGGTAGGCAAATCTATCTTCACTCCCGAGAAAGCGGCACGCTCCAGGTTGCCCTTGAAGGTGCCTTCCAGTTTCATCGGATAGTAAGGCCAGCGGTTCTTCATCGGCTTTGGCAATGCATCGCCCACGAAGAGGAAGAGGTCTGAACGCCCCAGGGAGCCCTTCAACTGAGCCATCATCTTTCCTGGCGCTTTCTCAGCGAAGGCATTCAAATCCATATCTACGGAAGCCTGCAGGTTGGAAACCGGCGTGCGAAGCGCCATATCCAGCAGCTGAATCTTCAAAGAATCCATCACAAAGCGGCCGGCAAGCTGGTCTATCTTCAAGCCGCACTTCTCTTTCAGTTTGGCTTCCTTGATCTTGATATCCAGCTTGGAATCACAGAAATAGAAGGAATCTGCCTTCAAAGCCATGTCGGAGAAGGCAAGATGGTTGAAATCCATTCCAGAAACAGGGCGCACGTAATTCTGGTCATAGTTCACCCTGCCGTTCTTCCAATCCAGATGTCTTATCTGGTAGAGACCTTTGTACAGGTCGAGATAGGTGGTGCGAGCCAGCGCATCACCCATGTAAGCATTCACCTGGAGGGTATCTCCAGGCATGTGTAAGGTAAAGTCGGTGTTCTTTAGTTTCAGCTGCTGTATGTTGATTTTCCAGTAATTGCTGCTTGGCGTGGTATCTGGCGGAACGGTATCGCTCAGTTCCACCGATAGTCTGGCATCAGCTATAAGCGCATGGTTCACGTTCACCCGCTCCTTGCCTAGGTCAATGCCATGAGCCTTCAACTGGAGTTTGCCCACATCGCCCTTGATGCGGGCATCGTGGATGAGATTGGTGGTGTTCACCTTCATCTTCGTGAAGTTCAGTTCATCAACCATCACCTGGTTGCTGAAGAGTGGCAGCAATTGCACATCTACCACCATCTTCTGGATGTCGGCTACGGTATCTTTCCTGTTTCTTAAAGCTAAGTTAGGGCTGTTCTTGAGCGAATCAACTGGTTGCAAAACCTTTACACCTTCCACTCCCAGCTTAAGAGGGAAGACAAGCTTTACTTCCTTTACAGAAATATCCATGCCCGTTGATTCAGAAGCATAAGAAGCTACTTGCTTCACCGCCCAATTCTGTACAGGAGGCAAGTAAAGCAACACAGCCAACAATATGATAAGCAGGAATGGAATCAAAAGTGCCACACCCACCCACTTCGCATACTTCTTCATAAGCATGTTATTTTACTAGAAATATTCTGAACGAATCAATAAGTTAGTATTTATAGAATTTATAGAATGATGAGAGACTAACTCCCCCGATTTTCATCAAGGGGCGATAGCTCTCCATAAGTTATCATCTGGCAGAGGAGCCTCCACCACGATGGTTTCCTTCGATACGGGATGCACAAACTCTACCCTGTGCGAAAGAAGCGAGATACTGCCGTCAGCATTGCTGCGAGGGGAACCGTATTTCAGGTCGCCCTTGATAGGGCATCCCATCTTAGCCAACTGACATCTGATCTGATGATGTCTTCCCGTCATCAGGTTCACTTCCAGAAGTGTATAATGATCGGTATGACCTATCACCTTATACTTCAATATCGCCTTCTTCGAGTTCTTCACCTCATGGTCGTAAGCATAACTCTTGTTCTGCTTCTCGTTTCTCACAATCCAATGGGTCAATGTGGCCTCGGTCTCCTTCGGCATGTTCTTCACAATCGCCCAATAGGTCTTGTGAACCTCACCATCCCTGAACATGTTGTTCAGGCGGCTCAGTGCCTTCGAAGTCTTGGCAAACACCACGAGTCCCGAAACCGGACGGTCAAGTCGATGCACCACACCCAGGAATACATTTCCCGGTTTCTGGTATTTCTCCTTGATATACTGTTTTACCGTCTCTGAGAGAGGCTCATCGCCGGTCTTGTCGCCCTGCACGATTTCACCACTTCTCTTAGAGACGATAATTATATGGTTGTCTTCGTAAACTACCTGCATGTTGTTGTTAAAACAGATGCCAATAGATTACATGTTCATACCACCGTCGATCTGAATAACCTGACCACTTACGTAGCTAGACATATCAGAAGCGAGGAAGAGACAAACGTTAGCGATATCCTCAGTCTGACCACCACGGCGCAAAGGAATCTTCTTCATCCAGTCCTTGCGGATTTCCTCTGGCAACTGAGCTGTCATGGCTGTTTCGATGAAGCCAGGAGCTACAGCATTGGCACGAACACCCTTAGGACCCAACTCCTGAGCGATAGACTTAGCCAAAGCAATCATACCAGCCTTAGAAGCTGCATAGTTGCACTGACCAGCGTTACCGTGAACACCTACCACAGAAGCCATGTTGATGATAGAACCACTGCGCTGACGGAGCATGATAGGAGAGCAAGCGTGGATAAAGTTGAAAGCAGACTTCAAGTTTACGTTCAATACAGCATCCCACTGAGCCTCTGACATACGGAGCATCAAGCCATCCTTGGTGATACCAGCGTTGTTAACGAGAATATCGATAGAACCGAAATCAGCATGAATCTGCTTCACAGTCTTCTCAGTCTCCTCGAAGTCAGCAGCGTTACCAGCGTATGCACGGCATGTTACGCCGAGAGCCTCAATCTCCTTGCGGGTAGCCTCCAAACCTGCAGCCATATCATCATTGAGTACGAGGTCTGTGAATGCGATGTTAGCACCCTCAGAAGCAAATTTCATAGCGACAGCCTTACCGATGCCGCGTGCAGCACCTGTTACAAGGGCTGTCTTACCTGTTAATAATCCCATTTCTTTTGTATTTATTAAATTAATTATCTATTTAACTATTTTACGAATCACCTGAACTATCCAAAGAATCACCTGAATGATTACAATTTCAAGCCCGATTTACCCAAAGCGCCATAAACCACCTTGGCTACCAATGGCTTGCTTGCCTCTACATTCATACCATGTCCCAGACGGCCATAGATGAAAGGAACTTCCAAGCCCTTGATACAATAGTGGGTGATGTCGGCCACCAGGTCAACATTGTCGATGTCAAACTCACCGGCATCCTTGCCCTCGCCATAGATACGACGGAGGATTTCGATTTCATCCTCATCAAAGTTCTTTCTCACCTTCTCCACCATCCAGATGTTGCGGAAAAACTCAGCGCGCAAATTACCATTACGCACCACAGTCTCCTTAATCATACGGAGATGGGTATAGATGAGTTCGATGATCTTGTCCTGCGGACGCATCTTGCAGTTGGCCACCTCATCCAACCTATCTGAAAGGCGTTCCAACTCTGATTCTATCACTGCGTAATAGACATCTTCTTTTCTACTGAAATAAGTATAGAGCGTACGTCGCCCCTTTCCCGAAGCTACAGCAATATCATTCATAGTTGTATTTGCTATACCATTCTTGGCAAAGAGTTGTCGTGCGACATCTACCAGTTTTTGTCTTGTTTTGGATACTGACATAACGAAGCCTTTCCTTTAATTAAACGATTGCACAATAAAATATTATTGTGCAAAATTAGTAGTTTTATTCGATATACGCAAATATTTAGTGTTAAAAAATAGAATCTGGTGAAAATCAAATGAATATCTGATGAAAATCGGGGCAAAAAGAGCGAAAAACGATGGAAATAGAAAACTAAAGTGTATAAAAACAAAAAAGGAAGTGATATAATCACTTCCTCTTAGTAGTTGCGGCGGCAGGACTGAACGTGTTTTCCTGCCGCTACAACGCAAGAAGCTGATAATAATACCATAGCCAAGTTATACAATCGTACGCGTACATTATAATAATGCAGGTATTTTACTAACTATCGTTCGGATTTAGTCCCGATTTTCCTTACTTTCTAACAGCTTGATGTAATTCTCCAAGGTACTGATACGTTTGTCCTTCTCCTGGATTAAATCCCTTAAATACTGTACTTCCATCGTCGTACCACCGATGGCTACATTTGACAGAATGTTATTGGAACCTACAGAACCGTTCGTTCCGGTTGCGGCCCACGATGGTGCAGTGAACAAATCGTCCATGGAGCACTTCAGTACTTCACGAAGACGCTCAAGTGTATCACTACGTAGATTCTTCGCATTCTCCAAATGATAGAGGTCGGTCGATTTGCTACCGAACATCTGTTTTTCAAACTCTTTCTTAGTCAAACCCGCGTTTGCTATTAACTCCCTGAGTATCTTTCCATTAAACATAATCCTACATTTTAATTAATAATATTTAACCTATTATCCTAAGTAATTTTACTAATTATCGTTAGGATATTCTATTTTTTATTCGTAACTTTGCAACAAAGTTAATAATAATATTTGAAATATGAAAGAAAATAAGGAAAAAAGTGAGAAAAAAAAATCATTGCTCGAATGGTACAACGAGATTCCTCGCAAGAAGAGAAACAAGTTCATTCTTGCCCTTCAGCTGAAATTCGACATGTCAGCACAAGGCATCTATGACAAGATCAAGAAGGACAACTGGAAGCCTTATCAGCGAGAGATGATTGATGAGGTCGTCAACGAAGGTTTGTGGGAGAAGTAACTATAAATATAAAACGAAAGACAATGGCAAAGAAGAAGAATAAGGTCAGAACCTTAGAGGATGCCATCATGGAGAAATTCCCGAAGGCAGCCATCAGTGAGATTAGACGCACCAAGTTCGGACTCCGTGTTCTCGGCATGGTTCCGGCTAGAGACGAGTTCGACAAGGACCACATCGTGGAGTGGACGGAAACCGGAACCGCCATGGAGTGTGCAGTTGGAGAAAGAGATTACCGAGAGATCATCTGGAATGACGAGGAGCAGAAGCCGGAATACATTTCTACCAAGATGCTTCTCAGCAACGAGAATTTCAACGTCGATGTCTCCTAAAAAATGTCTTGAGTGTAAGGAGGGCATTAACTGTATCAGTGGAAGATACTGCCCTCCTCTTCACAGATATGTTGAGCATAGCGCAGAACCGCCATGCGACCAACAATAAGTATTTTGTTTTGAGCCTGCGAAATTTTATCTTTGCAGGCAGATTTTAAAAGGAAAAGAAATATGATCAAAGCAGAACAAATTTACCAGGCAACCGACGACGGACTGGATATAATCATAGGATTATACCCGGACGCCAAGGAGTGCGTACAGAAATACTGTTCGACTGGCACGCCCAAAAAGCACTTTGCCATCCGCAACGAAAAGACTCCTTCTTGTGCTCTTAAGAAATTCAAGGACTGCTGGAAGGTAACCGATTTCGGTGGAGAAGGAGTCGCTGAGTCTCCGATAGATCTCTATATGAAGGAGAAGAATATCGAGCGTTTTCCCGATGCCATCCTCAGGCTGGCATCGGAGTATAATATTTCCGATGAGTTAAAGAAGGACGTCAACAAGCCTACGTTTGCCGAGCGTGATGCTACCATCGATGAGAAAGATGGCACTCGTATCTTTGAACTCAACGAGAAGTTTACCGAGGACGAACTGAAGGTTCTTGGTCCGAACGTCAAGCAAGACCATGTAGATGCCCTCAACTGGCATTCCGCCAAATGGATAGGCTACGTAAAAGACCGCAAAGTAAAAATCAAGTACAGCAACGAGCACTACCCTATCTTTATGCGTGAATGTCTGGTTTCCCCTGCCGTTGGAGAGAAACCTGAAGTCAAGTTTTATAAGATATATGAGCCACTCAACTTCAGCAAGCAGTGGAGGTTCTCCTATACTCCAGATGGAGTCAAGCCAAAGCAGTATATCAATGGCCTGGCAGAACTCAAGAAGGCTTATCACGAGTTCAACGCCCGTGAAATGGCTGAATTCAACAAGACCAACACCGATGATTCCAAGGTATATAAGGAGAAGAAACTTCCTGAAGCTTTCATCTGTAGCGGTGAACGTGACAGTCTTTGCTGCCGTTCTCTCGGGTACCATCCATTATGGTTCAATTCCGAGACCTATAAGCTCAGCGAAGAAGAGTATAAAGAAATCATGAAATATGTAGAGGTTCTCTATAATATACCCGATATCGACGAAACAGGCATCGCCAAGGGAACGGAACTTGCACTCCGCTTTATCGATACACATACCATCTGGCTTCCCCAGTGGCTTCGCACCTACCACGATAATCGTGGTAAAGGACGCAAGGATCTCCGCGACTGGATGGAACTCCGCAACACCCGCAAGGACTTCAGGAACCTCATGACGCTGGCCATGCCGGCACGCTTCTGGGTGAGTAAGCTCAACAAGAAAGCCAACACCTGGGACCATTATATCGATACGGCGTGTCTGTACAATTTCCTTCGCCTTAACGGCTTCTACACGCTCCATGACGAGAACTCTACCATTACCAGGTACGTTCGCATCACCGGTAATATCGTCAAGCTCATCACCACGAGAGACATCCGTGAGTTCTGCCGCCAATGGGTCATCGATAGAGCCGAGAAACGAGATATCCTCAACCTGGTGCTCAATACACCGAAACTCTCAAGCGCAGCACTCGATTCTCTCCAGGAGATAACGCTGGATTTTACCAGCTATACCAATCACTCCCAGCTGTTCTTCTTCCCTCGTGTAAGCGTGGAGGTAGATAGAAACGGCTTGACGGAGTATCAGCGGGAAGGAAGTTCCCTGAAGAACTATGTATGGCAGGAGAACGTCATCGACCACAACTTCAGGAAGCTGGACGATATGTTTGCCATCTCCCGTACCATCGATGAGGATGGCAGGCCAAAGTTTGATATCGAAGTGAAGAACGTAAGTTCACATTTCTTCGGCTATCTGATCAATGCTTCACGCACCTACTGGCGCAAGGAACTAGAATACAGATTCGAGGACAAGAGTATCGACGAAAAGGAGGCATACCACAAGGCACACCTCTTTGATATTGCCGGAGAAGGACTGGATGAAAAGGAGATTGCAGAACAAAAGCAGAACCTAATCAACAAGATATTCACGTTCGGCTATATGCTTCATCACTACAAGTCACCATCACGAGCATGGGCGCCTATGGCCATGGATAATAAGATAGGCGAAGACAACGAGTGTAATGGCCGTTCAGGTAAGAGTTTCTTCTTCAAGACGCTTTCCCTGCTGATGAAGACCGTAAAACTGTCCGGACGAAATCCTAAGCTGATGGACAACCCTCACGTCTTCGACCAGGTAACCCAGCACACCCAGATGCTGCTGCTTGATGACTGTGACCGATATCTCAACACCGGACTGTTCTATGATAATATTACTTCAGATATGACCGTGAACCCAAAGAACAACCAGAGCTTCACTATTCCTTTCGAGGACAGCCCGAAGATTGCTTTCACTACCAACTATGTGCCAGCAGACTTCGACCCGTCTTCAGAGGCGAGATTGCTTTATATGGTATTCTCCGACTATTATCACCAGCGCACTGAGGATAATGACTACCAGGAGACCCGAAGCATACGTGACGACTTCGACAAGGACCTGTTCTCTAAGACATATTCTGAAGACGAATGGAATGCAGACATCAACTTTTTCTTGCAGTGCTGCAGATTCTACCTCTCATTGGCCGGAGAACCTATCAAGATACTCCCACCGATGGAGAACATCGTGAAGCGCAAGTTCAAGGCTGATATGGGTGTTAACTTCGAGGATTGGGCCAGTTCTTACTTCTCTGAGGAGAGTGGAAGACTGGATCAGTTTATCGTAAGAGAGAAGGCATTTACCGACTTCAAGCAGTTCTCCGGTCTCAACAAGGCTACCACACAGAGCTTCACCAAGAAGCTGAAGGCATTTGTAGAACTCTGTCCTTACGTTGATTCGCTCAACCCTTCAGACCTTTGTAACAGCCAGCATCGCATCATCAGAAGAGATCCTGCGCATCCTGAAGGAAGCCCAGTGGAGATGATTTATCTCAGAAGCAAGAAGAGTAATCTTCAAAAAGAGGAGACTCAGGCAAAACAGGGCGATTATCAATCGACAATCGACTGGAGTAAGATAGATACCAATAGCACTGACCCCTTCTAACCCTCCATATATAAGAGAGTAGTTAGCCCCAAGTTATAGTGCAAAGGTACAAAAATTATCTGAATTATGCAAGTATTTTCGGCAAAATTTTCAAGCGAAATTCGCTGATTTTTATATTTCTTTTTCCATGTTACGAGGGAGCGATGAGCAGCTGTTCATCGCTCCCTTTTTCGTTGTCAGCAGTTGCCATTCCGGCTGTCCGACTGGCCCATTTTAGCCCTTTTCCCACGCCTTCAGCCGTTTTCCCCTCCACCCCTTTCTTATTTATGATACAAATCTTTTGTAACTCTGTAACAGAATGTTTGTGAAAAGATATAAATAACTAGAAAAGAGGGCTTTACGCTCAGTGGAAGCCGTTTACAAAGTTGCGTTACAACTTAGTTACAAACTTTTTTAAGTTTGTAACAAGCCCTTTTTGTATCAGCACCTTACCTCCCCAAATAGGTTATGTTACAACTTTGTTTTGGCCCACTTTTTTGTATCAAAAAAATGTATCAAGAAAACAATACTGATTATCAGCTAGTTACAAAGTCAAAGTTACATGATACAAAAATACAAACTTTTCGGAAGAAATTACATCACACCAACTTTACTGATAAAAATAAGTTTTTCACTTATCTTCATTGGTATCTCAGATTTTCTTTGTATCTTTGCGGCAAAAATGACCCATGAATAGAGTAGTTTACATCAAGGTTCCCAAACATATCAGGCAGTGGGCATACCACAGCTATGGCAATCCCGTGGTCTTCCCTGCCATCGGCAACGAGGTGGCCGTGATCCGCCGGTTCACGAGCAAACCTCCTTTCGAGAAATTGTCTCCAGTAGAACAGGAGAGTCAGGACGAGATGCAGAAGGAGAAGGCTGCCCAGCTGCATCGGAGTGTAGAGCATGCCTTCAGCGACGAGGAGTACGAGGAGCAGCGATGGCTCACCAGTCCGGACGATTACCTTGCCCTTCAGCTTCCTGATTCCAAGGCGAAGCCGGTGAAGGAGTTCAACTACCTCGGACCACGTGCCAGAAGAGCCGTAAAGGAGATGGTTTCCGACCTCTTCAAGATGGATCTCTGGGCATCCCTGAAGGATATTGCCGACCGCTCCTGCAAGCTTTCTTCCCTCATTTCTGCCTGGTGCGAGCAGCATGGCATCGGCATCGATTACGAGGATACCGTGCGCCAATGCTTCTATAGAATGCGCGATCAGCACGCAAAAAAGGGCGTAAATTTAAACTCTACAACAAGGTTTAGCAAAGATTAACTATATTTTTTCCGCTCCTGCAAACAACTCCGAACAAAGCGGAAAACATCGAAATAACCAAACAACTTAGAAATATGGCATACATCAAAAACATCATCAAGGTGGAGATTACGGAGGCTGAAAACCTCAAGGGAATGGCTTTTCCCTCTCTCCATACCTGCATCCTTCCTTCGGATGCCAGCTTCCGACAGATTGCATGCAAAAATCCGTCAAGTTGTGAAATCACCGATAAAGTGGAGTCGAAAGTCCGCATTTTCACTTCCAAACTCACCTTCAGGTCGTGCGAACAAATCGCCCCTGGAGGGAAGCAGCTCGCCTACAGAGTCACCACCGCCGACGGATGCCGCTATCTCATCGGCAACGAACACCGCCCATTTCCGGTGCTCACCCGCACGGAAAACATGCCAGGCTCGCATACAGATTCCTCGCTGATTGTCTATGTTGCCACCTGGACAGGCATTCTCAAACCGCTCCAAATCATCTGATAAGTTTTTTTATCTATCTACATTATTATATAACTTTGCGGCAATCAAATTCGCTAAGTTGTATGAAATATCATATTCAAATTAATGGTTATATAGGATCGTGGACCAAAATGATGGTCCACGATATCCTTAAAAAGAACAAAGACAATCATGTCGATGTATCTATCGACTCGATGGGAGGTGCGGTGTCGGCCGGACTTTCCATCTGTCAGATGTTCAAGAATCATGGCGATGTAACCGTTGACTTCCAGGCAGGCTTCTCTGCTTCTGCCGCTACTCTCTGCGCAATGGGTGCCAAGACCATCCGAATGAGCAAGTACTGCTTACTTCTGGTTCACAAGTGTTCCACGGAGCAGTTTGTATGGAGTGCCCTCAATGAGGAAGAGATTGGAACCCTCATCGAGCAGCTCCAGAAACAGCAGGAAGACCAGCAGAAGATTGACAACGTCATCGCCAATGTATATTGTGACCGCTCAGGAAAGAAGCATGAGGATATCATCAAGGTGATGTCTGAAGCCAAGTGGCACACCGTGGAAGAGTGTATAGACCTGGGACTCGTAGATGAGTCGATGGATGGAAAGCCTGTAGAGATTACCGATTCCGTGCAGAACTTCATCAAGTACAACAACCTTCCGGTACTGCCGGAGGTGGTTAATTCCTGGTACGAGAAGAAACCGGGATTCCTGGGCAGAATCTTCGGCAAGGAAAATCCTAAGGATAACTCTCATAAAAATATAATAGATATGATTAAGAAATGGACTCACATCAACAATGTTCTCAACGTAGAGGGCATTGAGGCAGAGGAATCAGCCAAGGACTGCACCATCTCTCAGGAGCAGATGCAGAAGCTGGAGGATAAGATCGCTGCCGACTCCAGCTCGATCAAGACCAAGGACGAGGAACTCGATAAGGTCAAGAACGAGAAGAAGAAACTGGAGGATAAGGTCAAGAACCTGGAGAAGGATAAGAAAGACCTTGAAGAGAAAGTAAAGGATCTGGAGAAAGAACCGGGTGGCGAAACCCACACTGCCGTGGATGACAACAAGGCTCAGGACTTCTGCTCAGATCAAGTGTCGGACGTTTTAATTGATTTTGCATAATATGGCAGAGACTAATGAATTTGTTGCACCTGTTGACGTACAGGAACAGCTGCAGAAGACGGCAAAGATCTACCGTAATAAGTTAATCACCATGCCTACCAGAGGCCTGAAGAAGTCACTCAGCTACATGACTCTTCGCCCAGGCATCCGTGTATCAGAGACCGTAGGCGAACTCACGGGCGGTGCAGAGTTCGGTCCATACGATGAGAACCGCGTAGCTGACGGCAACGTCAAGATTACACCTCGTACCCTGGAGGTGTTCTTTGGCAGTGTCGATATCAAGTTCTCACCTAACTCAGTTTATTCCACAATCTGGGGCGCCAACGTCACTAATGGCGAAGCCCTGAAGAATGTGCCTATCACGCTGCAGGTTCTTCAGCTCCTCGCCCTGAAGCTCGGCAAGAACCTCGACAAGGTTCTGTTCAAGGCAGTACGCAACCCTACAGGAACAGGTTCTGTTGACCTCTTCAATGGTTTTGATACCATTGCCAAGACGGAACTCACAGCCGGCAAGCTTTCTCACGACCTCGGCAACCTGATCAAGGTTTCTGATATCCTGGGCGACAACAAGATCATCAACGACGACAACGCCGTAGATTTCGCACAGGGCATCTGCGAGTTTGCCGACGAGGAACTGATGTCAGAGGATAAGGTTTACCTTTATGTTCCTCAGTCATTCGTTAACCTCTACAACCGTGCCTACCTCAAGAAGTTTGGCGCAGTTCCTTACAACAAGGATTACAACCACCTCACTGTAGAAGGCTTCAGTAACGTAGAGTTCGCCGCCCTCTCCAACAAGAAGGACGCTCCTTTCTTTGAGCTTACCACCAAGAACAACATGCTTGTAGGTGTCAACGAGGTTAACAACAACGATGCCGAGCAGATTAAGGTCGAGAAGTATCACCCATTTAAACTCGACTTCATCGCTACCAAGTTCTTCGGAGCCCAGTTTGAGAGCATCAACAAGGAGCGTGCTCTGTTCATCACCGATGATGGTACCAAGCCACTCATCCAGAAGGCAACAGCCACATCATCTGTCAGTGAAGAGGGTGATCACAAAGCTTAAAGTTTCACCTTATATAATATAGGAGATTAAAATATGGCATGTACTAACAAAGATTTATATAAATCAGTGCGCAAATGTCCGGGTACGATTATTCGTCCCGGCATTAAGCCGAAGTTCCTGGCCATCCCGCTTTCGCAGATTCTTACTTGGCCAAAGCTTCCAGATCCTGGCGATACCACCAAGGGACTGGAGGAACTCGCCACCTACAAGGGCGACTTCACTCTTGCCACTGATGCCAAGTGGCACGCAGTTGACCTCGTAGCACTCAAGTCTTCCATCACAACGGAGACTCAGGGCGAGGCTCCATCAGCTACCTTCCTCAACAAGGCAGAGTATATCATCGGCGGCACTGATGCCGATATTACCGGTTTCGGCCGTATGGCAATCAATGACGAACTGGTCTATGCCCAGCAGGATCCTAACGGGCGCTTCCGCATTCTCGGTAACGAGATGTTCCCGGTGAAGACCACATTTGCCCAGAACAGTGGAGCCGGAGCTACCGACTCCAAGACCTCAACCCTCAGCGTAGAGGCCACCGACTTCTGCCCTGCTCCATACTATGATGGCAAGCTTGAGACAGATGAAGGTGATATCAAGGGCAGCGATGGCTCTGTTTGGACTAGCGAAGGCTGATAAGATTTGCCCAAATTTACATAACTACACATACTGATTTGCTTAGGTGGCTCTCGCTTCGTGCCTGAGCCGCCTTTGTTTGTTTTCACCTTATTATATATTGAATATGGATCATCAATTTACCAGGCAGATGCAGGAGTGGCTCAACTCCAAGCACGAATCGGATGCAGAAATAATCAAGGGAGCAGATATGCTCTTCCGTCTCAACCGAAACCGGTTCTATCATGTCCGAGCAACCCGACAGCCCCAGGCATACCGCACCAACATAGAGTATGAACTGAATAAGTTCCTCAAGATCCGTCTCGACAACATGACCATCGAGGAGGTCAGGAAGATGAACGATATCGTGATTCCTGAAGCCCAGGCTATCATTACCGAAGGAGAACCGGAGAATATCGGAGAAAATGAGAGAATATCAGAGAATAACGGAGAAAATCAGGGAGAATCGGAGAAAAACGGCGATTCCATCGAGGAAAATGCCTCTACCGATGATGCAGAACTCCCGTCCTCGGATAGCGACGGAGTGGCTGTTGTCCGTAAGGGCAAGCGCAAGGATCACGATTTCCTGCCCAAGGAAGTAGCCGACCTCTGGGATATCAACGCCAAGCGATATAAGGAGATAAAATCCACCTTCGAGACGCTCAAGGCGATGGAAGACAAGGAGCCGTGCGACCGATATGAGTATCTGAAGATTCTTTCGGATCTCGACAAGAAATACCGTGCCGATATGCTCACCTACGATTCATACGTGGTGACCCGTGCCGACCGTGACCGGGTAGCCAAGGAGCGACTCGCCGAGAATTCAAACCAATAAACATCATAAGATATGAGAGAACCAGCCAACATCGATGCCATCATCGACCTGATGGACCGCACACCCGAAGAGATGGATGCACAGAATGTTCCCGCACCCGTGCGCGACCGCATTCTGCGCATCCGGGCTCTTTATGCCTGGTGGCTCATCAATCCACGCAAGACAGACCAGGAACTGGTCTTCAAGGATATGCAGGACTACAAGGTGCAGCGCATGATGGCTTATAACGACCTGCACCTCATCAAGCTCATACTGGGCAACCTGCAGAAGGTTTCCAAGGACTTTGCCCGGTACCGCTTCGACCAGATGATCCAGCGCACCTACGAGAAGGCAGACAACATGGGCGATGCCAGAGCCATGGCTGCAGCAGCTGCTGCATACGGTAAATACCACCTGCTCGACAAGGAAGACCCTGTGGATAACGGCTACGACATGATCCAGCCTCAGGTATTCATTCCTACTACCGACCCTCGCCATCTCGGACTGAAGCGCATACCGAACGTGATGGGTACCATCAAGAAACTCATCAGGAAATACACCGACAACTCCATGGATCTCATCAGGATCGAGAGCGAGGATTATGACGAGCAGCTCCTGGAATATACACCAACAGAAGAAGTCAAGGAAGAGGAGAAATCATTATGATAGAGCAATATTTCAATCCGGCACAGCAGGAAGTAAACCTCATCAATGCCCGCGACTCTGTGGTCGTGGGCGGTCGTGGTATCGGAAAGAGTATCCTGCATGCCACCTTCAACCTGCGCAACATGCAGCGTATGCCCGGAAGCGACGGCGGTTTCGTATCTGCCAACACCAAGCGATGCCTCACCAATACGCTTCCTTCCATGCTCCAGCACTGGGAGCGATGGGGATTCCACCGGGGCAAGCATTATCTCATCGGCATCAAGCCTCCCAAGAAGCTGGGATGGCCAGAACCGGTAATTCCGCCTTCAAACTGGGAGAACACGATATCATTCTATAACGGGTCCATCGGTACCATCATCTCGCAGGACCGCAAGGGAACCTCCAACTCCCTCTCGCTCGATTACCTGGATATAGACGAGGCGAAGTTCATCAACTTTGAACAGCTGAAGGATGAAACCTTCCCTGCCAACCGTGGTAACGTGAACCTCTTCGGGCAGCACTACTATCACCATGGCATGCTCATCACCTCGGATATGCCCGTAACCAAGAAGGGCTCCTGGTTCCTCAACTACAAGAAAGACTGCGATCCTCACCTCATCGATGCCATCTCATCGCTGGTGGTGGAGGAATACGATATCCGCAACCGCATCAAGACTTCAGGCAACATCAGCCTGTATGCCAAGCGCCGACTCAAGGAGATTGGCCTGCTCCTGGCACAGCTGCGCTCCAAGGCTCTGTTCTATAAAGAGTACTCTTCGGTATATAACATCGAGGTGCTGGGCATGGACTTCATCAAGCAGATGAAGCGAGACCTGCCAGCCCTCACCTTCCAGACCTCCATCATGTGCAAGCGTCCTTCCATCTCGCTCGACGGATTCTACTCCAATCTCAGGGATGTGAACCTATACACGGCACCCAACCTAGCCTATCTGGACGGGCTAGAGTATGACATCGACAAGCTTCAGCATGTGGATTCACGCATGGATGATGACGTGGATCCCGAACGTCCGCTGTGCATCGCCTTCGATGCCAACGCCCTGATCAACTGGATAGCCGTGGGACAGGACAACCTGCGGGGTGAAGCCCGCTGCCTGAAGAGTATCTTCGTGAAGTATGAGGAGAAGCTGCCTGCCCTGCTCGATAAGTTCATGCAGTATTACGAGTATCACCGCTGCAAGGAGGTGAACTTCTACTACGACTCCACCTTCGTGGGCAACAACTACGCCCTGATGAATGATGACTTCCATACCTTCATCACCAACTACCTCACAGACCATGGCTGGTATGTGAACGATGTGTATCTGGGCAACCCGATGGGACATCTCGAGAAGATGCTGCTCCTCAACCGCATGTTTGTGGGAAGAGCTGAGCACAGGATAATGATCAATAGCGAGAACAATGAAGACCTGCTCATCTCCATCCGTCTGGCTGGAGTGTATAACGGCAAGAAGGATAAGCGTGGAGAGAAGCTGGCAGAGACCGAAGAGGATAAGCTGGAGGCTCGCACCGACGGTTCTGATGCCTTCGATACGCTGATGATTGGTATAGAGAAGTTCCCGCAGTCTGATGGGTACATCGCTACTGGTTCTATGCTGTAACAGATAAGCTCTCATAAAAATTGTTCTAATGTAAATCTGGTGGTGGCATTCTTGCCCGACCGCTGTTGAGGGGAGTGCGCTGCGAAGCGTGCTCCCCTTTTCTTTTTTACCTTCTTACAAATTCTTTAACGGTCGTTTACATATTCCGCCCGTCTCAAGGAGGCAGGAAGCGCCCTCGGGCGTAGGGCAGTGGGGGGTCCTTTCGGCGACAAAGGGGAATTATTTTCCCTTTGAATCCCTAAAACCCCGATAAAATCGAGGTTTTCCAACCTTTGGGTGTGGAAAACCTGTCGTAAAACGACACATTCGGCATCTTCAACTTCGAGGTCGAAGCCTGCCGAATGTTGCGATTTCATCGGTCTAAGGTATGTTTTCCGCTCCAAAGACCGCAAAACATCGTTTTTTCATAGCGCAAATTCCTCTTCTCCCAGTATTGTATATTTTAGTTAAAATTTGCGCATTTTTATGCCCTGCTCTTTGTTCTTTTGGATATTATTTATTATCTTTGCACCAACAAAAGATAATAATGCAATGCATGATTCGGGCAGGCTTCGTGCAAGGCAATATATAACGATATACAGCTGTAATGGCTCGTGCTGAAGGACTGCCCTCTGGATGCACGAGCCGTTTTTATTTATGAGAAAGATAATAGGATACGATGATGATGAGTGGAGCCATTCAAGCGATGATGGCAGCGGATACTCAAATGAAGGTCATGGCAAACATTGAAAATTTAATTAAGGCTACAATGAGAATTATCAGGAAGTCTATTCCCACAGACCACTTGATAGCTCTCATCGCCTTATCTATCACCTGGCATCTGTCTGTGAGCTGCTGCCTGTTGTAGTGGTAAGCTTCCTCTGCATATTCTATGCTATCCAGCAGACAATTCTTCAGGTATATCTTGTTGGCCACATCATCACTTCCGCCCGAGTGTCTTCTTGCATAAGCAATGTTTTTGTCCTGCATATACCCGCTTGCAGCGCTTCCTGCATACTTGAATCCATGTACCGATATAACTTTGGTAAACATCAGCAATAAGGCATCGCTAATTCCGAACCATAGAACTAAAGCCAGCAAGAACTGCACCAGGTCATGGGTATTAACCATAAAAGCAGTAAGTCCCGTAAAACATGTTAGCAGGAAACCAGTCATGGTGTAAGCTCTGTCTGTAGATTTGCGCAACTGCTCTAAAGAACTTCCCAATCTGGCATCGGCTCTAGCGAGAATAACCTGGGCTAGCTCTACAGAGATAAAAGCCCGCATTTCTTTCGATATAAATCTTTCTTCCATATACTATATATAAAAAATGAAAAACACTGCAAAGTTAATCATTTTCCCCGATAAAACAAGTTTTTCTGTTCTAATTGTTAAATCTTACTTAATAATACGTTTTTTCGTAGTAAATATTTGGATAATACGAAAATTAGTAGTATCTTTGCATCGTCTTAATACAAAATGTGTCAATGGCTTTAAAGTACAATTTAAATGAAAAAGAAGCGGAACTGATAGAGGCTATCAGGAATTACAGGCTATCTTACCCAGATGGTTATCCGCAATTATTATGGTATGCCCAGCAGCTTTTTGATGACTTGGTTGACATGCCAGAGTAACTAACAAAAAGCCCTCCCTTCGGGGAGGGCATTAAAAACAACAGAATTATGGAATTTGCAGCAAAAACAAACCAGGCTAAGGACAGTGCCGTAAAGCAGCGCATTCAGGATATCCAGTTATTGGTATCATGGCGCGAGATAGCACGCACCTATTTTGGGAAATCGTCATCATGGCTCTACCACAAGCTTGATGGTATCGATGGTAATGGTGGTGTAGGTGGTTTCACCGAAGAAGAAAAAGTAATGCTCCGTGGAGCGCTATGCGAAGTTTCAAATCGCATTCGTGCTGCTGCGGATAGAATCTAAGAAAAATGAGGCTAGGGGCTAAGCACTCCCCTATAAGACAAAAGACGCCATAGCCTTGTGGTGCTAATCATGCGACTAAGCATGGTTAAAATTCAATTAAACAAATAAACATATAAAAAGAAAAAGAAGCAATACCCTCGGTGCTCCATGCGCCGGGGGTATTTTTTTAAACTTTATCATCATGCAGACAGAAAAGCAAAAGAAGGACTTTGAATTGATAAAACGCATGGGACAAGACTTCATGCGCAAAAGAAACAAAGTCCTGCCTGTCGGCTACCTTAAAACAAGCATGGCGATGGCTCCTATCGCTATGGTCTGAATGGTGGTGATTACGTAAAGGAATGCAATATTCCTATCTGCCTGCTTTAGTCGTTCATGAACTATGTCTATCCGTTCATTCGTCAGGCGGACAAGACCCAGAAGCCTGTTTATTATACTTTTTTCTTCCATACCTTATAATATATTATTCTATTAAAATGAAAAACGATGCAAATATAAGGATTTTTATTGAGATATCGGGGAATCCGTACGGAAAATCGGGGAAAATGCGAGGAAAATCGGGGAATTTTAGTGGAATCCATTACACCAGGCAGAAGAAACGATGGGAGTTCCGGTGGCTATTCCGGTCGTTTTTCGGTCGTTTTCGGTCGTTTTCGCGGTCGTTCCCGGTCGTTTTCCGGTTGATTCCGATTGATTCCGCAAAATCATTCCGATTCATTCCGAATGATTCCGATTCTTTCCGTTTTCTTTCCGTTTTCTTTCCTTTTCATTCCTTTTCTTTCCTCAATACCCCGATTTTATGCTCTACAACATATTTTTGAAACTATTTTCATCGGGGAATGAAAATTTCCCCATTTTTATTTGGCGGTTCCGGATTTTATTCGTACTTTTGCAATCGCGTTAAAGATAGTAGTAATCTACTCAGTGAAGGCGACTGTTTCGCCTAGGCTTCTCGCCGTGGGCTTTTTTTATGCCTTTAAAGTATCATTTTGCTGGCATCAGCAAAAAGGTCTTTACTATATGGCGGTTGCATGATCCGTAAGATATCGTTTGCCCTTCTCTGGGAAAGCTACCATCTTTAACGCAACGGTGAATGTGACCGCCACCATTGTATCTATACATCAAGGCCGGTCTATAATGCGTTAAAGATGGCAATTATGCAGAATTCTATTAATTTGAATGCGCATCAGCTGGGCATGAACCCTGCGGGCGCAAGTGTAGGAGAGGGCTTGGAAGCCCTGAAGAAAGAGGTGAAGGCAGAGGTATGCCGCCTTTGGCATACCAAGAGCGAGACCTTCTCGCACCTCTGTGAGGAAACGGTTACCTATGGCGAGGTGGCGATGACCATGGCAGGCCTTCTGGGCTTCATGGCATTGGCTGTAGTTGGCGGATTTATTTTCGGAGGGGAGGTGATGTAGCTATGGCAGATTTGGAGAAAGAACTAGCCGGAAGCCTTCTGGAGGAATACAGAAAGGTATATCCCGACACCACCGTTACCACGATGAACGTGCTCGACGAAGTGAAGATCGACGACAAGTGGGTGGTAGATGCCGCCCTGAAGCTTGGCAAGATGACCCACACCATGCCCCTGTATATCGGGGTATCGAAGGAGAGCCGGGTTACCAACATCAAGGTATATAAGTCGGCCGAATTCCTGAAGAACGTGGAGAAGATGAAGTCAGGTACCAAGGTGAAGTACAGAGACCCGAGAACCCCGTCGATTCACGTAGAGGGTGAAATCGTGAAGGAAGGCATCCACTATGAGGGTGGAGCCGCCTGCCTGTGGCTCTTCTGTGAGGAAGCCGGATTCACACCCGAAGACGATGTTTTCGCCGTATTCTGGCGCCCGGTGGAGGAAGACAAGAAATAACCGTCTTTTTCCGTTTCAAGAAAAGTGAGTAATTTTGCAGTATTAAAATTTAAATTTATAGGATTATGAAAGATCAGCAGATGAACAATATCGGTACACAGGAAGAAGTGAATAATGCCACACCATGGCAGGAAAATGCCCAGCAGGATGGCAATAATGTGCCATCGCCAGGCAAGAATGAGAGTGTCGGGACGAACGACAAGCCGCTCACCACGGAGGGTTTTCACACGCTGCTTGCAGCCAACACCTTCAAGCTCTCGAAGCTGAGAACAGCCTATGCCACCGAGATTGCCGACCTCCAGAAGGAATACGATGACACACTGGATGGAATACTGGATAGAGAGCACCTTGCGAACTTTGAACTCCGTGAGGTTCGCGACGAGTATGAGAAGGCCAAGGAGGAATACGAGCAGACTCTAAGAGATCTGAAAAGACAGCGTAACGAGGCAGGGCAAGCCTACAACAAGGGTAAGGCAGAAGCCAAGAACCGCTGGACTGTTGACAACGAGACCATCCAGTCTGAGCGCCACAACCTCTTCGAGCGTTTCAGAAAATCGGGAGGGGTACTCCCGCAAGGAACCGAAGGACTCCTGCACCCAAGTTGGGCCAGAGAGAAGAAAGGAGGAATGAGCGATGAATGATGAAACGAGAAAACTCATATTTAACGAGAATGTTCCGGAGAGTCTCGTCGAGGAATTTGGCGACAAGGTGAAAGCTTTAACTGTTAAGGCTGAAAAACTGAATTCAGTAATGATAGAGACACAATCCTTTAGCGTAAAGCTTGATTGTGTGGAACAAATGACTCAGCTTCTTGAAAAAAGAATTAAAGCTGAAGAAGACTTCGTAAAAGAAGCCAGAAAGTATGTAAAGGAAGGAGGTGCGGGCGATGAAGAAAAGTAGAAACAGCAGAAGACGCATAGCCAAGCTGACTGCCAATGACATCATCAAGTGCCAGTTCTTTATTACTGAAGGCAGAAAAATAAATGCCCATAAGGTAGAACTTAGTTTTCAGAGAGACGACAATGTTGTCGCATCAGCCGCATTCTTCGATGATGCGCCACACAGGCAGACCGTAATCCGATGGTTTAATCATCGCTACTATACTCTTCGATACGGTGCTAAAGAGGCTAAGCCGCTCAATATGACTTTAGCCAAGTGGAAACCAATAAGCAACAATTAGGCATGGACGAGAATAATTCAACCAATATGCGCATGACAGCGGAAGTATGGAATGTGCTGGCAGATATGATGAACGTTGCCCAGCTTGACAACTTCATCGAGAAACTCAACGAAATACAGGATAAGCTTGTATCAGATGAGGTAGTAACCAACAGCGTGGACGATTTCGGAGGTCCCGGCAAGGTGCTGCTCATGCTCAACACCTTCAAGCGCATGAGCAAGCTCTTTGAGACCATGAAAATCGCACTCAAGGCGAAAGGAGGTGCAGCATGACGGAAACAGAACTTTGGCGCATGGGAGTAGCCCTTAAGGCCTACCTGGACGATTACCAGCCCTATGATCCGAACAAAGATGCTCCCGTGGAGTATAAGACCTCGAAGGAGATTCAGACCGACATATCGGATATGGTAACGGCAAGCGTCAACGATATCACGGAATACATGCTGAACGAGGGCTACAAGATGGGCTATAGCGGCAAGCAGCTGGCCTGGATAATGCAGGACGATTCAGCGCCCTTCTAAATGATGACATTCATTTTTTTTCAAATAGAAATCATATAAACCTGTTCAAAAGGTTCATAAGCTTAGGCTAAGCGTAGCCGATTATAACTTATACGAAAAATGTATTTCAAGCAGTACCCGGTCGCCGTGAGGCGGCTGGGTATTTTTATTTTCTCCCCTATCATCCTATCTTTGCATCAGTTTAATGAAACAGAGATATGATTACAGTTACCAACAAACCCATTTCGCCCATCTTCACCAGCGAACTCGACGCCTTCTCCTTCAAGATAAGCGGCGAGTATGCCGTCGTCACCATCACCTGTGGCGATGAAGAGGTGCTCAGCGAAAACTACTACCCCATATCGGGCAAGGTGACCATACACGACCTGGGCACGCTCATAGCCGACTACGTGCGCCAGACCGTGGTGGCCGACTGCACCATCAAAATCACCGAACATACGGGCGACAGCGACACGGACAGCTGGACGGGCAAGTTTACCGCCCACTATGCCACCGTGGATATCAACATGAGCTGCGAGGCGTTCCTCGACACATTCTTCCTCACCCTGCTCGATGGCTACAAGCTCACCCGTCTGGGGCATCGGGAGTACCTGCATGCAGCAGGCACAGACAGCACCGTGCCCATCGTGATAGCCCAGTATTTCGATGGAAGCCACACCGTGAACACCGCCACCTTCGGAGCGGAAGACGTGCCCACCCATACAGACAAGGGCGTAACCACCTTCGATGTATCGCCCGACAGATTCTACGATGAGAGCAAGGGCAGTCTCTTTGCCTATACCGTGAGCGTGGGCAAGCGGGAGCAGGAGTTCAGGATAGACCACACCCAGGCAGTGGCAGACCCCGTGCTGCTCTTCACGAACTCGTTCGGCTGTCAGGAGATATTCTACTGCCTGGGCAAGAAGAAGATTGCCCCAACCTTCGAGCGCAAGCAGGCGGTGATTGAAGGCAAGAAAATCAACTATTCCGTAAGGGAGACCCGCACCTTCGAGGGCGACACCGGCATCATCCCGCCATCCATGGCCCACTTTGCCGAAGACCTGCTGCGAAGCGATGAAGTCTATCTCTTCAGGGATTATGCCCAGGATAAGGAAATCACCTTTACAGATTCGAAGAGCGAACGGACCAACGAAGACGATGACCTGGCAGAGTTCACCTTCTCCTACCAGTATGCCCAGAGGGTACAGAACGTCATCTTCAGAACCGTAAGTTCCACATCGGGAAGAATCTTTGATGATTCCTTCGATGATACATTCAACTAGAAGTTTCACCCTTATAATTTTGTCGCAGATATGCCAAAGGATACAACACCCAAAGCCATCCACATCAATGAACTGAGGCGTGCGCTGGACATTTCACGCATCGACCGCACACCCGTGGACCTGGACTGCTGGAAGGGCAGCGACGGTTCCATCATCCAGTATCGGGGCTGGCTTGTGAAAAGCAGTTCCTGGCAGCAGGGAACCCACAACCTCTACAACCCCGTGAACCATCAGATACGCAAGGTGAGGGATATCTTCATCTTCAGATATAATGATCATTCTATTTATTTATAAAGATTATGGAAAAGAATAACAACGATATTGACATCACCTTCGCCACCATGGGCGCCGTGCTCGACTATCAGACCTCCTCCCCTACCAGCGGATTCGTGGAGTCGGGCAGCATCTTCGATGATGACGGAACTACCCCTCTCGTAGAGATAGAGATAGGCAAGAAGAGTTATACCTACATACCGTTCGGCGAAGACAACATGCTGCCCTACGAGATTATCAGGCGAATAGGGGAGAGCAGCGTGATGGCGCAGAACAAACTCTTCAACGTGCTCACCTGCTACGGCATGGGTCTCCAGTATAACGACGTGGAGACCAAGCTACCGAGCAAGGACAAGGAAGTGAACCTGTTCAGAATGCACAATTCCATGAGCCGCTTCTTCCTGGAGCAGATTACCGACATGAAATACTTCTTCTTCTGCGTCTCGGCCATCATCCTCAACAAGAAGGGCGACAAGATAGTGGGCATCCGCCACAAGGAGGCATGCTACTGTCGCTTTACCCAGAGCAAGAACGGACGTTCGGAATACGTGCTCTACGCCAACTGGAGAAACAGCGTAAACCCCGACAACGTGGAGGTTCTGCCGCTGCTCGACGAGCTGGATCCTCTGGGCGACCTCCAGAAGCGTATGGGGCTTGACGGGCAGAACGGCAAGGTGAAATCAAGGCAGAACACCGAGCCAGCCTGCAAGGAGCGCGTCTTTGCCATCGTAACCCGCTTCCCTACCCCAGGCTGCCAGTACTATCCCGTGCCCTACTATTCCGCCATCTTCAGGGATAAATGGTACGACATCTCCCGGCTCATCGCCATCGGCAAGATGGCCAAGCTGAAGAACCACGCCGCCATTCCTTACCTGGTAGAGATCCACAACGACTACTGGCGCGGCATCTTCAAGGAGGAGCACATCACCGACCCCGAGAAGCAGAAGCAGCGCAAGCTTGCCGAGAAAGAGAAAATCCGCTCCTTCATATCGGGCATAGAGAACAGCGGCAAGCTCTGGATAGCGGGCTACTACACCACGCCCGACGGCAAGGAGGTGAAGATGGTGCGCATCACCCGCATCGACACCTCGAAGGACGGAGGCGACTACAGCGACGACATTGCCGAGAGCAACAACATGCAGTGCTATGCCGACAACATCCACCCCAACCTGGTGGGCGCCACGCCCGGCAAGAGCCAGACCAACAATTCGGGTTCCGACAAGCGTGAACTCTTCACGCTGAAGCAGAGTATAGAGAAGGCATTCCACGACCTGATGGAGACCGTTCACTGGGTGGTGATCTACTTCAATCACTGGGAAGAGAAGGTTTATATAGACGTTCCGCTCATCATGCTCACCACGCTCGATGAGAATAAGGATGCCAAGAAAGTGTCTAACAATTCAAATTCAAAGACAGATGATCAAGATTAGCATTGAACAGTTTGAGCAGCTCCTTCCGTTCGTGGGGGCTGCCACCGAAGATGTCTTCAGGAACATGGAGCCATCATTCACCATTCCATACAGCGAGCTGGTGGAACAGGTGATAGGTAATGAATATGTAGAGAATGCCACGCAGGAAGGCACGGAACTGATGACCGCCATCCGCAGCTACGTGATACGTGCCACCTTCCTGAGCCGTCTGCACTCGCACGACCTCATCATGACCGACAACGGTTTCGGCGTGGTATCCAACGAGAACATCGCTCCGGCTTCGCAGGCGAGAGTGGAAGCCATGAAGACGGAACTCACATACCAGCGCGACTACAACAGGCATCAGGTAGTCTTCCTGATGCGCAAGTTTGAAGGCTGGAGCGAGACGGAACAGGCAGAGATGAACATCCACTCGCTGGTATGGTCGCCTGCCATCCTCTCGGGCTGGTGCGGCATAGACGGTCAACTCACCTACGACGACCTGGTGAAGTATAAGAAATCCATCGATGCCACCGAGGCTTTCCTGCGCAAGCAGTTGGGCGATGCCCTTATCGATGAAATCATCGCCGAGGAGCGAAAAGGCCATTTTGCCCCATCTCATCGTGCCGCAAAGGTGAAAATGCTCGCTTTCATCGGTGAACACCTCACCGTAAAGGGCGAATCCATCGACAAGGAACGCTGCACCCTTCTCTTCGAGAACCTGCTTCGGTTCATCGAGGAACACATCGGGGATTTCCAGAAATACGCGGTTTCATCGGCCTACAAGGCCAATCACATGGAAAGTTATGAAAACAAAGCTGACGACCCAACCTTCTTCTTTGCTGGCTGACGGCACGCTGGTGCTGCATGCCCCGCACTCCTGGAGTGAGCTGACGCAGGACCAGCTGCGCTACGTGCTCTACCTGCTTACGCAGGGCTGGGACGAATGGCAGGTGAAAACCTACCTGTTCTGCAGGTTTGCGGGCGTGAAGGTGCTCAACGAGAAGAAAGACGGCTGGCTCTGCGAGGTGAAGACCGAAGAAGGCAAGAAGCTGCGGTTTTTCCTTGAGCTATGGCAGGTGAGGGAGTTCTGCGAGGAATTCAATTTCATCTTCGATGGCAAGGGAGCAGACAACAGGCTCGACTTTATAGGCCGTTTCAGGGCTGCGGACGTGGAACTGCACGATGTACCGTTCTACAACTACATCGTCTGCGACAACTACTACCAGAACTTCCTGCTGAGCGACCAGTCGGACGATACGCCAATCCGCGAGATAGCTGCCATTCTCTACCTGAAGGAGGATGGCAGCGAGGCGGGGCAGATAAGCTGCTCGGCACCCGAGGTGATAGGTGTGTTTCTCTGGTTTATGTGGATAAAGTACAACTTTTCCACACATTTCCCTCATCTCTTCAAGCCAGCCGGTAATGACGGCGGGTATGATGCCACCGAAGCCATGAACGCCCAGATAAGGGCGCTGACGGGTGGAGATATCACCAAGGAAGAGATAATCAAGAAGGCTGACGTGTGGCGGGCACTCACCGAGCTGGATGCCAAGGCACGTGAAGCTGAAGAACTAAACAAAAGACTGAAGAAATCATGATCAAGACAGAAATCAACACCTCATCGGTACAGGTGGGCTTCGATGCTTTTTCCTACTTCAGAGACCTGACGAAGAAGAATAAGCTTACCCAGGAACAGGGTTTCCTGGCCACCACCTGCTCCAGTCCCATGGCCTTTGAGGGCATGCTGGCAAATATGCAGAAGAACAGGAACTTCATAGTGATAGACGATACCAACGACGGCAACGTGGCGGTGAACGGAGACGGAAGTTTCCGCAAGATAGTAACCTATACGGTATGGATCCTGATGCGCTACAGACTCAACGACATGAACGACCGCCAGGAGAAGCTCAACACCTGCCGCAAGATATTCCGCCAGTTTCTGAGCCGCATCCTCATAGACAAGATGAAGTGGGAAAGCGATTTCACCTATCTGCTGAGCGACCAGGTGGATAATCGTGAGATAGGCGCATATTTTATTAACGGGCTTACGGGCGTGGAGTTCCACATCGACGTGAGTGAGCCGCTAGACCTGGTATATAACAATGAAGAATGGAACGAATAACATCAAGACTCCCGTCACTCAGGAAGACATCCACGCCTACGAGCGTGGCTGGGCTGAGGAGATGGTGAACATCTGGAAGGAGAAGATCATACACTACCGCATCCGCCATACGGGCGCCCTTTACAACAGCGTGCAGGCTACATCGTTTGGCGGATCATCAAGAGTCATCGCCCACAAGTTCCTGCTCTACGGTCTGTATCAGGAGACGGGAACGGGCAACGGTTATTACCATGGCAACCCCGGCGACCTTTACTTCCTGGATAAGGAATATCGTGCGAAGCATCATCTGGGCGAACCTAGACAGCGGCGCCCATGGTTCAACCGGAAATACTATATTTCCATCATGAAGCTCAACGATATGGAGGGCTATTTCTACGGTACGGAATACCAGGGATTGATGGCTGACCTGTTCAAGCAGATGTTCGGCAAGCTATAGTGTATTTTTGTTTCAGGAATCTTATTTGTATTTTTGCTTCAAAATTGAAATAAACATGCAAAACGAAAATACCATACAGGAACTGACCAGAATGCTCACCGGCATACGTGATGAACGTGCCAAGGGAGCCAACACGGCATGGCGTGTGGGAAGTGCCCTGCTTGCCCTGCTCGAATACGCCAAACAGGATAATGGAACATACCTGTCCAGGGAGCATGATGATGCCGCTGCCGGTGTTATCACTTTCCTGAAGGGATTCATCTCTGAATCAATGTCTAAGATGAAGGGAGGTACACAGTTTGGTAGTTTTACCTCGGGCATGATGGGCGGCACGGGTGCGCAGATTGACGGCAAGGGTAATGCTGAGGTGGAATCGATTACCGTGCGAAGCTCTGTTATCGCCAAGGAGCTTATCGTGAACCGCCAGACGGCAATGGAAAGCAACTTTGTGTTCACGGAGAGCGGACTGATTGAGAGTGTAAGCGAGATTCCTGCAACATCTGAAGGCGGCAATACCACCTATTTACTGGGGCTTCAAAAGCGATGGGAAGGTGACTTTACGGCGTTCAAGGAGAACGATGTGATTTTGGCATCGGTCAATAGGCTATCAGGAAATGGGGGGCATTATGATATGTGGCTGAGGGTTCTTTCGGTGAACACCGTTGCAAACACCATTACTGTGGTCTGCTATCCCGATAGCGAGGTTCCTTCTGGTGCGAATCATCCTCCTTGCGAACTAGCACGACTGATTCGCTGGGGTAATGCTGTGGATGAAGACAGGCAGAGCTGCTGGTATATCTCATCATCAGATGGATTACTTGTGTGGCTCGACCATGTGACCAAGCCTATCATTGACAAGACGAATTATTCAGTAGCTATCGGCAAGCTTCCGGATGCCCTGTCGTTCATCTTTGCAGATTACCCTCTGGCCGATAAGCGTGACGGAGCGTTCTATGCCAAATACCTGGCTGTACAGAATATCCTCAGGACGGACTACCAGGGTAACGTAAAGCAGGATGTTGTTGACAGAGGAAAATGGTCGCTTGAAGTAGCCAAGGGCGATAAGCCATACCGATGCACCGCCACAGAAGTCCATGACGTTTGGCACTACGGGTGCAGGTGGAGATGCCTTGTAGATAAAACGACTGTTGAACCCAAATATGCAAGCACCGGCTGGGCGTTCGTTGAGGGTAATCCGGAATTCAAGGTAGAGATGACTTCTGACCAAGGGTGGGACTTCGATAGCGATGAGATTTCAAGACTCAATAGTGATGGTTTGTATGACGTGTTCACATCGCTATCATTCAAGGCAACGCTCTACAATCGCGAGATAAATGATTTCATCGAGGCTAAGAGAGTAACATGGACAAGGGACACCGGCAACCCAAAAGAGGACAACGCCTGGGCTATTGAACATGCATCGTCCGGTTTTAGCGTAAGCATCACATGGAAAGACCTCGGTACTAATGCTGACGAGAGATGGAATTGCAGATTCAAGGTTGAGGTAGAGCTTATTAACGAGACTGTGCAGTCTGACGGACAATCATTCCAGTCCATGGTTAGTTCCGACGAAATGACAATATTATAAACTTTAAAAATAAGGAAATTATGGTAATGGTTATAGAATCAGAGACCAGGAAATTCAGAGTCAAATATACTCCACTGGACGTGAGTTGCGAGATTATAGCTTTCGGTGGTGTTGCTGACCGCCAATCGTACAATAGTCGTGATGGCGGTTTTAGTCCAGACTACACGAAGACTCACCTGTGTCTCTTCCCGAAATGTAATGCTGCGAATCCGAATAAGGAAGGAAGCAGCGAGTGCATCAATGATAAGCTGACTAGCGTTGCATGGTATGAGCTTACCTACGATACTACGAAAAAGAAGTATGTAAGAGGTAAGAATATCGTAACCAGCGACGAATATCAGGTAATAAGCTCTTCTGCTGATGGTCTTACCGCCGGAATGCTGATTGTAAAGAAGAACTCTTCTGTAAATGAGCCTTTGCGATTTGAGTTTGAGGCATCGTATGCTGATGACCGCACCAAGCAGATTATCAGATATCTGGCACAGAAGTCTGTCTTCTGTGATGATACAGAGAAGCCTGTCCCTATTCTTCACGTCTCCCCTACCGTCGTGGACTGGAATCCACTTACGGAGGTAAACAATATTACGTTTGAGGCGATGCTTACAGACGGCAAGACAGAGGTGACAAACAACAAGAACACCCGTTTCTTCTGGTATCGCAAGACCAACATCAAGGGAGATACATATTCGCTGGAACCAATTACAGGCTCTGCCGATAAGGATATCGATGTTGTTTCTCTCTCGACCAAAACCGCAATCATTGACGGAAAGGAAGTTACCGTATTCGGCAATCAGCTTACAATCAACCAGGATCTTGTTGGGGATGCCGAGTATTACGTGTGCAGGGCAATGTACAGGGTGGACGGACTTAAGTCTTCTGATACGCTCAATGACCTTGATGCAAAGGAAGAGTTGGCCGTGCTCCGAAAAATGCCACCATACAAGCCGTCTTATTCGATGGTTGGCGATACGGATGACGAGGATATAAAATACATCAATCCTAAGGCGTCTGTTGCATACAGGAATACGGAGGTAACGAATGTCGAGGAGTTTTTTAAAATCAGATGGTACACGAAAGCTCCTGGTGATGCGGATTTCAAGCTTGCAGCAGAAGGTCTGAATCCACAGATACCTTTCGTAGATGGCATGTCGCTCAAGATGACAGCGGAAGATAAGGGTGCTACTAAGATTCTCGTTGATGATAATGGAAATTATCTCGTTGACGAAAACGGCGCTTATCTTGTAACGAAGTAATTGTTTAATAATTAAATTAAAGGTTATATGGTATATTATATTAAGGTAACACCTGAGGTGGCAAAGAGATTTTGTAACCTCGCTTTGAGAAATACGACAAAGGATGGCAACATTCTTTTGTGGATGGGCGACCTGGACCAGGTTCCCGGCGATACACTGAAGGAACGTGCAGCCTACGTTGGCGGCGCTCTTCTTGACGCGAATAAGGCTAATAGTGAGTATTGTGGCACGACTGACGGTTACGAGGAGTGCTACACACCTGAGCACTATGGCGGAAAGCCAAGAGTTAACACGGATAATGCTGATGCCGGCAGTACGGATAGCGCAGATAACAGAGGTGACATGCAGCCTGGAACCGGTCAGGAAAGTTCGACAGATAGCGAGTTAAACGCAGATACAAACACTAACGAACAGGAGGGTTAATTTATGGATAACAACAAGGCGAGTGCGGTCGGTATAGTAAAGTATACCAAGCAGGGTGGAACGTACTACATGAAGATGGTCAGCGATTTCGGCGACATCTCGCAGAAATACGCATCTTACAATAGTGACACCAATACTGCCACAGGAATCACACCTGATTTCACGAACGATAAGCAGCAGCCTACTATCGAGGCTTACATTTCAGACAGCCGAAAAGCTGCTGAGGTTTATCCGAACAACGCGAAGTGGGTTGTTAACAGCGTAGAGCTGCAATTCGATAATGCAGGATCATCTACAACTGCATTCAACGGAGAGACTGGACATTTCAAGAGAATAAACGCTGTATCAGGTAAGACGAGAGCTGGATTGAAAATCGTCAAGAACCTCGTTGTTCCGTTCGGTTCAGCCCCAGTATCTGTAGAGTGTACAGCAACAGTCGCTAATGGTCGTGGTTCTACGAAGATTACCAACTCTTACACAATCCCTATTTCGGAGAATACCTCTAATGGTATGAACGTCCGTATCTCGGTAACAAACGGAGGTATCCTGGATAAAGATCATCAGAGGGTTGTGCTGACCGCCAATATTGACAATACCGGCGGCGGAGAAATCTCAAGTCCTTCATATAAATGGGAGGCAACTGACGAGAATGGAGAGTTCCAGCCATTTGAGCCTGCAAAGACCAGCAAGTCAATCGAGGTAGTGGTAGGCGATGTAGATAACGCAAGACTCTACAAGGTTACTGTAGAAGGCGTCGGTTCGGACGTACAGAAGGTTGAGGACCACACTGACGAGCTTAGAATCGTCCCTGTTCCAACACCTCCTGAGGAGGAAATCATAGAGGGTTCTAACGGAAGCATATCTTGGGCTCCTCAGCTGTGGAGAGGTGATACCCTCATATCAACGTTCGGCGACGGAAAAGCAACATACTCTATGAAATTCTACAGCCCAGTTGGTACGCCAATCAATGTGGCAACGGATTTTACGATTACAGAGAATGAGGTGTCTCAGAATGGTGGCGCAAACTATGTCATAACAGGTAAACTTGCATAAAATATGGAAGTAGCATCATATACAGGAACGGTAAAATATATCCGTAATGGTAAAAACGGTGAGGATGCGGTCTCTTACGAGATCGTACCCTCTACCAGTGCCTTGTCTGTTGATGCGAACGGTAATTGGGCCAGTGGCACTGCACTATGGGATCAGGATAAATCTTACGCAGTTGTCAAATGCTATGTGTATAAGGTGGTAGGTTCTAAGCGAGAACTATGCAAGGGAACCGTGCTGTACTACACCTCTGAAGGCTCTAAAGTTGCGAAGTCTATCTTTAATAATGGCTTTTTCTATGTTTATGTAGGTAAGTCGGCAAGCGTGATAGATGCGTGCGTTTATGCTTTTAATATGGCAATCGGAAAACCGGTTGGCGACCCGCTCGCCATGACAAGCATCACCATCAATCATGACGGAACAAACGGCAAGGATGGTGCTTCGGTTACCTGCGAATATTCCCGCGACAAAGTATCGTGGGAAAAAAGTTTTAGCGACGGATGCATCTATATGCGTGTGAAGACCGGCGACGGAACATGGAACGTGATGCGTATTGTTGGCGAAAAGGGAGCCGATGGCGTAAATGGCAGTTATACCAAATATGATTTCGCTATCAGTGCAAGGGAGACTACTACGGACGTTAATACTCAGCCTAGCGACATCAAGAGTACAGACTGGCAAGACGCTCCGCTGAAGACTACCGCGGCAAAGCCATTTCTGTGGTATCGGGTTACCCATTATGACAGTAAAGGTAAACCAGGTACTCCATCATACGTACGCATGAACGGAAAGGATGGAGCTAACGGCACATCTATCAACATCAAGGGAAGTCTGGAGAATTCCGGCCTACTACCTACATCGGGCGCAACCCTGGGTGACTGCTACCTGATAGCAGGCGAGCTCTGGGTGTATGTGAACGAACAGGAAGGCGGGAACACAGGCAACATGAAGTATGGTTTCGTTAACTGCGGCAGTATCAAGGGAGAGCCTGGCGAAAATGCCACCCAATACTATTACCATATAGCCTGGGCGGAAAATATCACTAAGGATGCAAGCGGAAAGATTACAGCTACCGGTTTCAGTACAACGGATCCAGCTGGTATTGGCTACCCGTACATGGGTGTATGCTATACTACTAGTGCTAAAGATCCAAGTACTCCCGACTCCTACAAGTGGGTGAAGGTGGAAGGTAAGCCTACCGTGTCTTACGAAATTCGCCTTGATACAAATTCCGTTACGGCAGACGGCAAAACAGGCAAGTTCCTTTCGAAGGATTTAGGATGCTTCCATTTCGTCAAACATACGGGCGACAAATCGGAAGAGTTAGGTAAGGTGTTTGAAACCGATAACTATATTATCATATATGTTGGCTATGACGGAAAAACAGTTGAGTACAGTTTGGGTGATGGCTCGGATAGCATATACGACAGTCTGATGATGAATACGGAAGAAGAAGCCGTAAGCTTAATGAAGTTCTTCTGGTATGATGCTCCTGTATATGTCAGCAACGGAAATGATAAGGACTATGATTACGTTGAGGAACTTAAAGCTACACAGGGAATCCCTACCTCGCACATGAATTTGAATATCTTGGCAAGTGCGGTATTTACCGTTATTCGCCAGCCTATAGACGGCGAGCGTGGTAGCGCAGGTGCAATCTGGAGACATCACAAGGGTTTCGTTGATTCATCAGAGACAGAGCCATACGAGTATATGGCTGGCGGAAATGACGAGAAATTCATTGATGTTGTACTGATAGGCAAGATTTGGTATCGATGCATCAGTAAATACGAGTCAACCGGCACGACGGATACTAGGAATACTCCTGGATCGTCCGAATTCGGCAAGTACTGGTCTGCTGCTGACATGAATATGACTTTCATTGCTACCGATTTCCTCCTCGCGGAGAATGCCAAGATCAATCTCTTCGGGTCTAACGAAATCAACCTGTATGGTTCGAATGAGAATGGCAAAATTTTCGGCTCATTCAGGGTCCCTAACGGAAATGGCGATGATTCCGCTTACGCACTATGGCTTGGTGCGGAGACTGGTAAAGAAGCTCCGTTCTCGGTGACGAATAAAGGATATCTGAAGGCTACCGATGCCGAGATTTCGGGAACCATTATGGCGAAAGGTGGAAGTATAGGCGGATTCAAGATTAACGAGGACGCTCTTGGCTCCAATAATGGGTACAATATGTATCTCACGAACAACTTCATACATTTCGGAAATTGGGGTGCTTACTTTCATAGTGCCGGATATAGCATCAATCTCGGATATCAGAATCGTTGTGGAGTGGAAGTCAGTTCTTTCTCTAGTGACACGAACGATATCAACGTGGGAGGATACTTTTATGTTACAGCTAACTCAGAAAAAGACAAAGGCAGTTATTGCGCTGCGCTGGAATTGGCGAGCCTTTGGGCAACCGGAGCAGGTGATATCGATATGACTGATGCCGAAAAGGGCAATCATGCGATACTTATACGGAATGGAGACGTTGCCGGTTTAAGGCCGTCGTTCGTACGTATCGATAAGAGTAAGACACTCTCCTGCTACAACTACAATATCGAGTGCTATAACGCAAAAGATATAACCCTCACCTTGCCAGATACAGAAGGTATATGGGGGCAACATCTTGTCGTGATTCAGCGTGGAGACGGAAAGGTGATTTTTACCTCGACAAATAATATTCATGACCTCAATGCCAACAAGGACTCGAAAA
>ERZ1026886.114-NODE-114-length-40037-cov-86.216172_pt1 | contig 40037 bp, 29 predicted proteins | sample MGYA00380173_ERZ1026886 | MGnify/ENA primary metagenome ERZ1026886 (study PRJEB33269, sample SAMEA4719809) | human gut metagenome | biome: human-associated habitat; feature: organic feature; material: feces | place: Cameroon | collected 2013-10 ... | reverse complement strand
AATATGGTGGACGTAGTTCAGTTGGTTAGAGCGTCAGATTGTGGTTCTGAATGTCGTGGGTTCGAGTCCCACCTTCCACCCAAGATAAACCCTGCAAGATTCATTTCTTGCAGGGTTTCTTGTTATATATCCGTATTGAGCGGATTTTTTTTTTGTCATATAAACGAATTGCAATAGTACTTCTTTAAGTATATTATAGACTGAAAACATACAAAAAAGCCTGCTAAGGGAAGAAAATATCCCTCTAGCAGGCATTTCATATAGGATGAATTGAAAACTTATCTGATTACTTTCACTTCACCATCCTTAGCAATCTTAACGATGCTGGAAGGCTGATGAGGTTTATGCTCCTGACGGCGGCTCCAGCAAACATAATCTACAGCATTGAGGATTTCCTCGGAGATGTCGCAATAATTCTGTGCAGCAGGCTCACCACTCACATTAGCACTTGTACTTACAATAGGCTTCTGAAAACGGTAACAGAGTTGTTTGGAGAAAGGCTCATAGGTTATACGCATCGCCAGACTTCCATCCTCTGCTACCAGATTATTAGCCACTCCACTGGCATCATCAAGAATAACCGTAGTAGGCTTTACAGGCATGGCAGCATCGATGAAATCCCATGCCACCTGTGGCACATTGCGGAAATAACGCGCCATGCGGTCAGCAGAATCTATCAGGCAGATAAGCGCCTTAGAATCGTCACGTTTCTTTATTTCATAAACTTTCTTTACCGCTTCAGGGTTGGTGGCGTCGCATCCTATGCCCCATACGGTATCTGTAGGATAGAGTATCACTCCACCCTTTCGCATGCACTCTACAGCACGCTTGATGTCTTCTTCTACAGTCATAATACTATAAAACTAAAAATCAAAAATCTTTTGAATCTTAAAAATCGTCACTAACATCTTTCTTCAAACACTCATAATAAGCTATGTCCTTCATACCATTGAGAAAAGCAGAAGCATCCATACGTTTCTTGCCACTGAGCTGCAACTCCTGAATAATGAGCCATTCGTCAAGGCAGGCTACTTGTAACGACTTCCCCTCAACGCGAAGCGATCCCACAGGCGCATCACCACGCTTCATACATGAAAGACGGGTAGAAAATATCTTAAGTACCTGAATTTTCTGTGTACTCTGCTTATGGGATGGATGAGTTGTAGGCTCAGGGAACCTCACGTAATCATCATCTCCCTTAGGATCGTCAAATAATACTACTGTCTCCTTCTTCTTAATTTCAGTCCATGCACCAGGGTATGGAGAAAGACCGCGGATGAAATCATACACCTGTTTGGCAGGCTTGTGGAAGTCGATGCGGCAGGTATCCTTGAAGATTTTCGGAGCCGGCTTGAGTTCGGCACCCTGTCCTATCATTTCGCTCTGAGGAATGGAACCGATATTGCCATCGGCAGCGATGAGCGCATCAATGGTTTCCAGCGCCAATTCAGCACCAAGATGCATCAACCCGTCGTAAACATACTCCACATTTGCCGTCTCCGGAATAGGAAAACGTTTCTGCAGAATGATGCGACCGGTATCAATATCGTGGTCGAGGAAGAAGGTGGTAACACCCGTCTCCTTCTCGCCATTAATCACTGCCCAGTTGATAGGCGCCGCACCGCGATACTGCGGAAGGAGGGCTGCATGTACATTAAAAGTACCATATTTCGGCATCGCCCAAACCACCTCTGGCAGCATGCGGAAAGCAACTACCACCTGCAAGTCAGCCTGATAAGAACGCAACTGCTCCACAAAGTCAGGGTCCTTCATCTTTACAGGCTGCAGCACCGGTAAACCATGCTCTACGGCATACTGCTTAACCTGCGAAGGTTGCAGCGTATCCTGATGTCTGCCCACCGGTTTATCAGGCTGCGTAACCACAGCCACCACGTTGTAACCGCCCTCTACCAGGCGCTTGAGGGATTCCACCGCAAACTCCGGTGTTCCCATGAAAACAATTCTCAAATCCTTCTTCTCCATAAAATACTAATATTTTAAAATAAAACCAGCAAAGCCGTTGAATTCTTCACTCTTCGTTCTTCACTCTTCACTTAAAACTCCTACTCTGCCGACATATCCGCTACAATCTGCCTGTACATGGAATAGATTCTAGTACGGCTGATGTAACCCTTCAGTACGCCTGCCACATCAACCACTGGCAGTTGGGCGGCATCGGTTTTATCAAATTTCTGCATCACCTCGTCCATACTGTCATGTTCGGTAAGAACGGCAGAAGGCTGCATCATCAGCTGACGCACGGTAAAATGCTGATACAGTTCGGTGCGGAAGATGATGTGGCGAATCTTCGTAATATCTATTACTCCCAACAGCACACCCGCCTGATCCAAAACAGGCAGAAAGTTGTTGTTGCTGCGACTTATCTCACTCACCAGCTTGCTCATCGGCAGATCCGGACCTACCGGATGATAATCTTTCTCAATGACATCCTGCATGCCCAGCAGGGTGAGCGCAGCCTTGTCAATATGGTGGGTGAGCAGCTTGCCCTCTCTAGCCAGACGCAGGGCGTAGATGCTGTGACTCTCAAAGATGCTGATGGTGAGCAGCGAAGAGATGCACACTATCATCAGCGGCATGAAGAGCTGGTAGCCGCCCGTGAGTTCGGCGATGAGGAAGATGCCCGTAAGCGGGGCATGCATCACGCCCGTAATGAGGCCAGCCATACCCAAGAGTGTAAAGTTCTGCTCAGGAACATAGACACCTACCTGATTCACATTCCAAAGGCGCGCAAAGAGAAAACCGGCAAAACCTCCGATAATGAGCGAAGGAGCAAAGGTACCACCGCATCCGCCACTGCCGTTGGTTGCCGAGGTGGCAAAAACCTTGGTAAAGGTTACCAGAGCGATGTAGAGGATGAGCAGCTGGTTGTGCCCGTAGAAGAGCGAACGGCTCATCACCTGCCCCCAGTCTTCCACATTCTGCCCCTTCAGCAGCACGTTGACTGCCGTATAGCCTTCGCCGTAGAGCGAAGGGAAGAGGAAGATGAGCGAACTCAGAATCAGTCCTCCAAACAGCAGTTTTACGTAGGGATAAGGCGAAAGCTTGGCAAAGAAGCCCTCGCACGCCGACATGGTGCGCATGAAATAAAGGCTCACCAAGCCGCAGAAAATGCCCAGCAAAAGGCAGGCAGGCACGCGGTCGAGCGCCCACGGACTGGTAAGCGTAAAATCGAAAAGACTCTTGGAGCCCATCAGGATGTAGGTAAAGCAAGTAGCTGTTACACAACTGATAAGGATAGGCAGCAAGGAAGCCATGCTCAAGTCTACCATCAGCACCTCAAGCGTAAACACGAGTCCGGCAATAGGCGCCTTAAAGATTCCAGCAATGGCTGCAGAGGCGCCACAGCCCACCAACAGAATCATGGTTTTCTTGTCCATGCGGAAGATTTGTCCCAGGTTTGAGCCGATGGCCGAACCCGTGAGCACAATAGGAGCCTCGGCTCCCACGGAACCACCGAAACCGATGGTGATACCTGATGCCACCACCGATGACCAGCAGTTGTGGGCCTTGAGCTTGGAATTTTTGGTAGAGATGGCGTAAAGCACACGGGTGATACCGTGGGAAATATTATCTCTGACCACATATTTAATAAAGAGCATGGTGAGGTAAATGCCCACAATCGGGAAGAGCAGGAAGAGCAGGTTATAGGTGCCCTTGTTAAATCCCGAAGTGAGCAGCAACTGTATTTCGTGCACAATGCCGTGCAGGAAATATCCTGCCACCGACGCCAGAAGGCCGATGATAAAAGCCAGGATAAGGGTCATCTGGCGGTCAGAAATATGTTTTTTCTGCCAATCCACCATCTTACTGACCCATCCCTCTTTCTGCTCGTTGTAATCTAGAATTTCTTCATCCATCTTTTTTACATTGATTTAGAATTCCGATGTGAAATGGAACTTGATATGTTCAAAATCCTGCTGCGCCATGCTCAACACGTAGCCCGAATCGGCAAGAAAGACATCACGCCCCTCAATATCCTTGGCCATGTACTGGTACTTGCGCTTCTTGAAGTTCTCGAGTTCCTTCTCGTCATCTGCCTCTATCCAGCAAGCCTTGTGAAGATGCACGGGCTCCCAGCGGCACTTGGCATTGTACTCGTTCTCCAGGCGGTACTGGATAACCTCGAACTGAAGCTGACCCACGGTGCCCACGATGCGGCGGCCGTTGAACTGGTTGACGAAGAGCTGCGCCACACCCTCGTTCATGAGCTGCTCCAATCCCTTCTGGAACTGCTTGCTCTTCATCGGGTCATCATTCTCGATGTACTTGAAAAGGAGTGGAGAGAAGCTTGGCAAACCGCGAAAATGCATCTTCTCTCCCTCCGTCAACGTATCTCCTATCTTGAAAATACCGTTGTCTGGCAAACCTACAATGTCACCCGGATAAGCCTCATCAATGGTACTCTTGCGCTGTGCCATGAACTGGGTAGGCGAAGAGAAACGCACGTTTTTATCCAAGCGCACGTGGTAATATGGCTGATTTCTCACAAACTTGCCCGAGCATATCTTACAGAAAGCGATGCAGGAGCGGTGGTTTGGATCAATATTGGCTGTAATCTTGAAGATGAAACCACTGAACTTAGGTTCTTCCGGCTTCACCAGTCGCTCCTCTGCCTGGGTGGGTCTAGGAGATGGAGCAATATGAACAAAACAGTCGAGGAGTTCCTGAACACCAAAATTGTTCAGTGCCGAACCGAAGAACACAGGTGCTACCTCGGCCGAACGGTAGGTTTCTTCCTCAAACTCAGGGTAAACACCATCTACCAGTTCCAGTTCCTCACGCAGTTGTGCAGCCTCACGTTCACCAACCCGCTCGTCGAGTTCTGAACTTTGGATGTCTACCTCTACCTTCTCGGTAACTCGCTGTTTGTTAGGGGTAAAGAGGTTCAGCTGATGCTCGTAAATGTTGTAAACGCCCTTGAAACGGGCGCCCTGACCGATAGGCCAGCTCAGCGGGCGAACCTTGATTTTGAGCTCTGCTTCCAACTCGTCGAGCACATCAAACGGGTCGCGTCCCTCACGGTCCATCTTGTTGATGAAGATGATTACCGGGGTATTTCTCATGCGGCACACCTCCATGAGTTTGCGGGTCTGTGCCTCCACACCCTTGGCAGAGTCAACCACGATGATGGCTGAATCTACGGCAGTAAGTGTGCGGTAGGTATCCTCGCAGAAGTCCTGGTGACCTGGCGTATCCAGGATATTCACCTTATAAGGTTCTCCCTCCTGTCCGGCAGGGAGATAATCAAATTCCATTACAGATGTAGATACCGAGATACCACGCTGTTTCTCAATATCCATCCAGTCAGAAGTCGCAGTTTTGCGAATCTTGTTATTTTTTACGGCACCTGCCACCTGAATCTGTCCACCGAAAAGCAGAAACTTCTCGGTCAATGTTGTCTTACCAGCATCCGGGTGAGAGATAATGGCAAATGTTCTTCTTCTTTCTATTTCGTTCATCCTGTTGTAAATATATAATAATGTATATTCTTAAAAAGTAATCACTAATAACTAATCCCTACATGTCGTCATCATCAAACTTGAGTCCCTCGGTTCGGTCTTTGATGTAATAATCGCTGAGCAGACCTATGAAGACGGTAATCTCCTTGATGGCCCTTTCGGTTTCGGGCGTAATTATCTTCTTCTGCAGGCGCAGCATCATCACACCATAGAGGGCATCGAGGCAGGTTTCAATCTCGTTGAGATCCTTGTCGCCCCGCTGGCGCAGCTCTACGATGAAAGGCAGCACCTTGTAATATTCGGCATTGTAGATAGGAAACTTGGTGCTCTGCAGCAGCATGCCGTGCAGGTCAATGACGTCCTTTAGTATCACCTTATTAATATTAAGGTGTCCTCCCTCGCGCTTTCCCTCCTCGTTCATCATGCGAATCAGGTTGCCAAACCAGTCGAGTTCTTCCTCGCGCTGCTCAGGTGTAAAGTCGAACCGGTCTACATAATTTTTCTTGATGACAGGCAGCGAGCATCCGTAAGCTCGGATGATGTCCTCAATCTGCCACATATATAATAAGTATTCTGCGATACTTTTCTTTCTTAATTCTTGTGCTACAAACATAAACTTTGAACTGTTAACTTTTGAACTTTATGCTTTGCCTTCTTCTGATTGAAGGGGTGTTTAAAGACCTGTTTAAGGACTTTTAAAATTCCGGCAGATGATACAGATTGAAAATCGTGCCGAAGAGAGCGATCATGGAGAAGATGATGACCACGCTTCCTATTACCTTATTGATAATGACGATGCCGTTGGTATCAAACTTGTTCCTAATCTTGTCGACGAGCCAGGTGAGTCCGAACCACCACAGCAGGGCTCCGAAGACGATGCTGAGATACCCTACTCCCATTTCTACCGGCATATCCGGTACGACGAAAGCAAACTGCGCGAAGGTGGCCATGAAGAGGAATACGATGAGCGGATTGGAGAGTGTTACGAGGAACGCCGTGATGCCGTTGTGCATCAGGGTACCCTGCTTGTTGCTCGACTTGTGCATGTTCTTCATCGGGTCGCTTTTGAAGCAGTAGATTCCGAACACAAGGAGCATCAGACTGCCGAAAATCTGAAGATAGAACTTGTTCTCGGAGTTGCTCACAAAATCCATCACAAAACTCATACCCAAGCCTGTAAACAGAGCATATACAATGTCGCTGCATGCGGCACCCACACCTGTTACAAACCCATACCAGCGACCCTTGTTGAGTGTACGCTGGATGCAAAGGATGCCTACCGGCCCCATAGGGGCTGAGGCAAGAACACCGATGACAATTCCTTTGAATATGAAGTCAAGGATGTTTATCTCAATTGGAAATGCTAAATTCATCTTAGTATCGTTACAATTTCTAACAGTCGGCAAAGTTACAAAATTTCGGGCACAAAGCACAATTTTTTCGCCTAAAAGTTCATTTTATATCCGTTTTTTATATTTTCGGGCACGGATTACACGGATTATGCGGATGTTCTGCATGAATATAAACAGGATTTAGGGCAACAGAGAAACTTCGGACAGCAAATCGTCTGGCAGAAAAAAAAAAGAAATTAAAATTTTTTATATTTAAAAATAAACGAGATTCAAAAGTTTTCAGTATCTTTGCCGAGAAATAAAATAATTCTAACTAATTTTAAATAATTAACATGACAGATAATACACTTAAACCGTACGTAATAGGCCTTGACCTCGGCGGTACAAATTCAGTTTTCGGCATCGTAGATGCTCGCGGAGAGATCAAAGCAACAACTGCCATCAAGACAGGCGGTTACGAAAAAGTTGAAGACTATGTGAAGGCAGCCGTAGAAGCTCTCCAGCCTATCATTGATACGGTAGGCGGCATTGACAAGATTAAGGCAATGGGTATCGGTGCGCCAAACGCAAACTATTATAATGGAACCATTGAATTCGCTCCAAATCTTCCTTGGGCACACGACGGAGTGGTACCATTGGCCAACTTGTTCAGCAAAGCCCTCGGCGGCTTGCCTGTAGGTATGACCAATGATGCCAACGCTGCTGCGCTCGGCGAGATGACATACGGTGTAGCAAGAGGCATGAAAAACTTCATCGACATTACACTCGGTACAGGCGTAGGTTCTGGTATCGTGATTAACGGACAGATGGTTTACGGCTGCGACGGATTCGCAGGCGAATTGGGTCACGTTACCATGGTACGTGGCAAAGAGGGCCGTACATGCGGATGCGGCCGTACAGGATGTCTCGAAGCTTACTGCTCTGCCACAGGTGTGGCTCGCACAGCTCGCGAGTTTCTCGAGAAGAGCGATGAGCCTTCATTGCTCCGCGAGATGAACCCTGAGGATATTACATCTTATGATGTGAGCGTTGCTGCAGGCAAGGGCGATAAGCTGGCTCAGCGCGTATACGAGTTTACCGGCAAGATGCTCGGTGAGGCTTGCGCTGATTTCGCAGTCTTCTCTTCACCAGAGGCTTTCGTCTTCTTCGGTGGTCTGACCAAGGCTGGCGACCTCATCATGAAGCCTATCCAGAAGGCTTATGATGAGCACGTGTTCCGCATCTTCAAGGGCAAGGCTAAGTTCCTTGTTTCTACCCTTGATGGCAGTTCTGCTGCCGTACTCGGTGCGAGTGCTGTGGCTTGGGATATGTAAAGGGTTGTAAAAACAAAAAGGTTTAATTTTCCATTTTTGGAAAAATCAGTTTAGGTAATATGCTTCGCGAAACTCGTGAGAGGATTGTAGCGAGGGTTAAGATTGTTAGGAAAAGCCTGGCACTCGAGAGAGCGTCAGGCTTTGCTTTTTCTTATCATAAAACAAAAAAAAATCAACAACCACCATGCGGTCATGGTGGTCATTAAGGTCATTAAGCTTTTTCCAACCAGTTTCTCACCATCTTCTTGCCGTCTGGCGTCAGCACGCTTTCCGGATGAAACTGGATACCATGAATATCATAGTTCTTATGCTTCAGACCCATGATGCAACCATCATCGCTTACTGCCGTAACATCCAGGCAGTCGGGGAATCCCGAGCGGTCTACCACCCAAGAGTGGTATCTGCCAATCTCTATGCGCTTGTCCAACCCGTCGAAAATAACATCGTTGCCAAACTGGGTGCAAGGGGTAGCTACTCCATGATACACCTCAGAAAGATTGGTAAGCTTGGCTCCAAACGCCTCGCCTATGGCCTGATGACCCAGACATACGCCCAGCATCGGCTTGCGGCCTGCATACTTGCGGATAACATCCATCAGCAGTCCCGCCTCCGACGGAATGCCCGGACCCGGACTCAGAATGATCTTGTCGAAGCGCTCCAGCTCCGGCAACTGGAACTGGTCGTTGCGGAACACCGTAACGTCAGCTCCCAACTCCTTTACCAGATGGGCCAGATTATAGGTAAAGGAATCGTAATTATCTATGATTACTACTTTCATCTTTTGTCAATGTTAAATGTTAAATGTTAAATTAGAGCTTCTCTGCAATGTGAATCGCCTTGGTCAGCGCACCGAGCTTGTTGTTACACTCTTCCAGCTCATACTCATCATTGCTCTTTGCCACTACTCCACTACCCGCCTGGAACCAGAGTTCGCCGTTTCGGCTAATGAAGGTACGTATCACGATGGCCTGATTCAGGTCGCCGTTCAGACCGATAAAACCGATACAGCCTCCGTAGGCACCGCGGTTGTGAGGCTCCAGCTCTGATATAATCTGCATCGCTCTCACCTTAGGCGCACCGCTCAGCGTGCCGGCAGGGAAGGTATCAATAAACTCCTTGATGTGGTCGGCATGCTCATCCAACTCTCCGCTCACACGGCTCACGAGATGGATAACATGACTGTAGAACTGCATGTCCTTGTAGAAATCTACTTTCACCCCATGACAGTTGCGGCTCAGATCATTGCGCGCCAGGTCTACCAGCATCACGTGCTCGGCATTCTCCTTCGGGTCGTTGCGCAGGAATTCGGCAGCCTTGCGGTCCTGCTCCATATCTCCTGTGCGTCGGGTAGTTCCGGCAATCGGGTCAATGAACGCCTTGTTGCCCACGATGCGGTTATGGGTTTCAGGCGAAGAACCGAAGATGCGGAATCCGCCGAAGTCGAAATAGAAGAGATAAGGCGAAGGGTTGATGCTGCGCAGCGCACGGTAGAGTTTGAAATCATCGCCCTCATATTTCTGTACGAAGCGGCGGCTCACTACAATCTGGAATACATCTCCGCGCAGGCAGTGCTGAATGCAGCGGCGTATGTTTGCCTTGTGCTCCTCATCGGTGAGCGTAGAGGTAGTTTCGCCCACCGGGTGGAAATCGTAAGGCTTCACATTTGCCTTGTTCACTGCCTTCAGCAGCTCATCAAGCTCGGTAAGTGAAGCATCTTTTGCTTTATTTTCGCCGTAATCCTCGCTCAGTGCAATGAGCTCCATGGTGTTGTTGAAATGATCGAAAACGATGATATCCTTATACATAATGTAATAGATGTCGGGCGCATCATTCTTCTCCATGGTGGTATCCTTAACCGGGATATTCTCGAAATATCTCACCGCATTGAAGGTGGTGAAACCATAGAGTCCGCAAAACTCCTTGCTCTCGCCCTCAACATGGAAGGAAGAGATGAAATCGTTGATACTCTTCGAGATAGCGAGCTTGCACTCCTCGCCCTTACCTGCACCGAAAGCAGGAAGCTGCTCTTTCTCTACACTTCCGTCGGGATAGGTCTTGATAACCTCACCATGACTTACGGCGATGCTTGCCAGCGGATGCACACCGATAAAGGAGCGTGAATTCTCGGAGCCATGATAGTCGGAACTCTCCATCAGAGCCGACTGCGGATAAATATCTCTCAGTCGCATGTAGACTCCCACCGGCGTATAGAGGTCGGCGAGAATCTTGCGGGTAACTGTCTTGTAACTAAACTTCATTTAATTTATAATTTATAGTTTATAGTTTACAGCATGAACCACTTTGACAATCTTGATCATCGGCGCAGCCTCTGTCAACTATAAACTTTTAACTATTAACTATTTAAAACTTTCCGTACTCTCCCGCCATTTCCTTATGACTCAAATACGTTTCTACATCCTTGTCGCCACGGCCTGATACGGTGAGCACCACCACATCATCCTTCTTGAACTTCATTTTCTTCAGAGCAGCCACGGCGTGCGCACTCTCAATGGCTGGAATGATGCCCTCCATGCGGGTGAGCTCGTAACCGGCGTAGATGGCCTCATCATCCTTGATGGCGAGCACATGACTTCTGCCCGAAGTGGCAAGATCGGCGTGCATAGGTCCGATGCCCGGATAGTCGAGACCGGCACTGATGGTGAAGGCTTCCTCAATCTGTCCGTCTTCGGTCTGCATCACGAGGGTGCGGGCTCCGTGGATAATGCCTTCTGTTCCGCAGTGCATGGTGGCAGCGGTGTAGTCGGTATCTATTCCGTGTCCGGCAGCCTCAGCCAGATAAATCTTCACGCGGTCATCATCAATGTAGTGGTAGATGGTTCCGGCAGCATTACTTCCGCCACCCACGCAGGCGATGAGGTAATCAGGATAGTCGCGGCCTATCTTCTCCTCCAGTTGCCATTTCAGTTCTTCGGAGATAACGCTCTGCATCTTGGCTACAATGTCAGGATAAGGATGCGGACCCATGGTAGAACCTACGATGTAGAAGGTATCCTGTGGATGACAGCACCAGTCGCGGATAGCTTCAGAGCAGGCATCGCTCAGCGTCATATTGCCTGTGCGCACAGGGTTCACCTTGGCTCCCAGCATCTTCATACGCTCTACGTTGGTATGCTGTCGTTCCACATCGGTGGCACCCATGAAAATCTCACACTTCATGTTCATCAGGGCGCATACCGTAGCTGTAGCCACACCGTGCTGTCCGGCTCCGGTTTCGGCAATGATGCGGGTCTTGCCCATCTTCTTGGCCATGAGAATCTGACCGATGGTGTTGTTGATTTTATGTGCACCGGTATGGTTCAGGTCCTCGCGCTTCAGATAGAGTTGGCATCCGTACTTCTCGCTCATGCGCTTGGCATAATAAAGAGGTGAAGGACGGCCCACATAATCTTTCAGCAGCGCACGGTATTCCTTCTTGAACTCCTCGCTCTCAATGATTGGCTTGTAAGCCTGCTGCAACTCGGTTACACATTTATATAATATCTCAGGAACATACGCTCCTCCGAATTTACCAAAAAATCCTTTTTCGTCAACTTGATACATAATACTTAGTTTATAATATATAGTTTATAGGGCAAGCCTGCTATACGGCGAAGCCGCTGTTAACTATCAACTACTTTTCGAGGCACTCAAAAAGCTCATCTAAAGCCTTATCCGGATCACCGGTTTCATAGAGCAGGGTTACAAACTTACTGCCGATGATGGCTCCCGCCGCATTATCCTGCGCACTGGTAAGGGTCTGCTTGTTGCTGATGCCGAAACCTATCATGCGTGGGTTGCGCAGATTCATGCCGTTGATGTGGTTGAAATAAGCCAACTTGGCATCGCCGAAACTGCTCTGGGCGCCCGTGATACTTGCCGAACTGACCATGTAGATGAATCCATCGGTATGCTCATCGATGAAACGGATGCGCTCCTCGCTGGTTTCAGGGGTAATCATCATGATGACACGGATGTCATACTTGTCGGCTATGGGTTTTACCACCTTCAGATAATCATCAAAGGGAAGGTCTGGGATGATGGTGCCGCTCACTCCGCTCTCTACGCAGCTCTTGAAGAAAGCCTCAATGCCGTAGTGCATGATTGGGTTCAGGTATCCCATCAGCACGAGTGGAAGCTGCACTTCATCCTTGATTTCCTTCAACTGAGCGAAGAGTTTCTTCACCGTCATTCCGTTCTTCAGAGCCACGGTTCCGGCACTCTGGATAACAGGACCATCAGCTAAAGGATCACTGAAAGGGATTCCTACCTCAATCATATCTATCCCCTTGCGCTCCATCGCCTTAATTACATCACCGGTACCTTCCAAAGTTGGACATCCGGCGCAGAAATACAAGCTCAAAAGCTTGCGGTCTTTATTGTGTGCAAATAATGCATTTATCTTATTCATTTTTTTACTTTTTTATTTTTTACCTTTTTATTTTTTACCTTTTTACTTTTTTACCTTTAAAAGGAATTCCTTGAGTTTCTCTACATCCTTCAGTCCCGGTTCTATCTCAAACTTGGAGTTGAGGTCGATTCCTACGCATCGGGGATGATGGAAAGACAGGATGCGGGAAGCATCTTCCGGACCGATGCCGCCACTCAACAGGAATGGAACATCGCCATCATATTCATTCAGAACCTGCCAGTCAAACTGCTGACCACTTCCGCCCACCGTCTTACATTTGGTGTCGAAAAGGAAGTAGTCAACAGCGCCTACATACTCCTTATATTTCTGAATGTCCCCGGCATTGGAAACACTAATAGCTTTGATTATCTTCATATTCCCCTTTGCTGCAAGCAGCTGCTCACACAGTTCCCTACTCTCATTTCCATGCATCTGCACCGCATTCAGAGAGAATGAATGAATCTTATCCAACATCGTGGAAATGGAATCATTCACGAAGACTCCCACTCGGCACACATTGCGGTCAGCATCAGAGCGAGCCACCACATGACTGGCATACCGTGGAGACTTAGGATAGAAGATAAATCCCATCATATCAACGCCGAGTTGCGCAACCTGCTTTACATTATCAGGTTCACGCATTCCACAAACCTTTACAAACATTTTCTTTATTGTTTATTCTTCATTAAAGCTTTTGCCCTTACAGGGCGCCTTGCTGATTGCCATTATACCCAGGGCGATGCCCTGGGCTAGGAGCTTCTGCCCTTTCAGGGCGTTAGGAGCAAACAATCCTATAATTTAGAAATAAATTCTGCAAGCGCCACGCCCGGGTCAGCCTGTTTCATGAACTGTTCGCCCATCAGGAAACCTCTGAAGCCGCCTTCTTCTCTCAACCGGAGAACCGTCTGCGGGTTGGAGATGCCACTCTCGCTCACCCTGCACACATCCTTCGGAAGTTTCTCTGCCAATCTGAAGCTGTTCTCCACATCCGTAAAGAAAGTTCCGAGATTTCGGTTGTTGATGCCGTACATATCCGGTTCCAGTTCAGCATACTCGAAGTCGCGCTCATTATGCATCTCGAGCAGTACCTCCATGCCCAGCTGGTGTGCCATGTTCATGAGTTGCTTACACTCCTCCTTGGTCAGGCAGGCCGCAATGAGCAGCACGGCAGAAGCTCCGCAGTATCTCGCCTGCAGCAGCTGGTATTCCTCTACCACGAAGTTCTTATATAAGATAGGTAGGGTAACGCCCACATGGCGCGCCTCCTGAATATACTCATCATATCCTCCGAAGTAATCAATGTCGGTGAGGATGCTGAGCGCCGAGGCTCCATTCTGCTGGTAGGCGAGCGGGATGATGCTCGGCTTACCTTCCTGTTTAATCCAGCCCTTGGAAGGCGATTTGCGCTTGAATTCAGCGATGATTCCCGTCTCCGAGTTCATCAGCGACTCCTTCATGCTTCCGCCCGGCACCTTTCCCCCATCTTCCTGCATTTTCTGCTCGGTGAGGGTTATCATCTGCCGTGGCTGGATAAAGCGCTTGCGCTGCTCAATCTCGATTCTTTTATGAGCCACAATTTCCTCTAAAATATCAGCCATTTCTTTCGTTTTTTTTATTTAAGATAAAGACTTGGGAGACCAGCGATGGAATCGCTGGGAACGGGGGGACAAAGGGGTTAAGGCTCTTTTTACCTTTTTACCCTTTTACCTTTTTACTTTTAAAAGCCCTTTTTACCTTTAACTGTTGATTTCTACGAATTTCTTGAAGGTAGCGAGCGCCTTACCCGAGTCAATGCTCTCTCTTGCTATCTCCACACATTCCTCTATGCTCTTCTGTCCCTTCTCCATTACCTGGATGCCGAAGGCTGCATTGGCGAGAACGATGTTCTTCTGGGCTGGGAGGGCACGGTTTTCAAGCACTGCATCAAAGATGTCCTTAGCCTCTTCCTCGGTTGCTCCGCCTCGCACCTCTTCCGGTTTGGCTATCTCGAAACCGAGATCCTGAGGCTTGAAGATCTTCTCATAGTTGTTGGTGGTTACCTTGAAGTCGCTGGTGAGTGAAATTTCATCATATCCGTCGATGCTGTTAACAATGCCGAAATCAATGCCTAGTTTCTGGTAAACCTGGTTGTAGAGGCGCATCTGGTCGAGATTGGCTACACCCAGCAACTGGCACTTAGGCTGACTAGGATTAACAAGAGGACCTAACAGATTGAACACGGTAGGAAACTGCAAAGCCTTGCGGATAGGACCTACAAACTTCATGGCCTTGGCGAAGAGCTGGGCATGAAGATAAACGATGCCTGCCTCGTTGATGCTGCGGTTCAGCTTGTCTATATCATCGGTAAACTGAACACCATGGTTCTTGATGACGTTGCTGGCACCGCTCACCGAAGTAGCCGCATAGTTGCCGTGCTTTGCCACCTTGTAACCCGCACCCGCAATGACGAAGCAGGAAGTAGTAGAAATGTTAAAGGTGTTCTTGCGGTCGCCACCGGTTCCCACCACGTCAATGTAGCGGTCGCAATTCAGGATGGCTGGCACGCCTGTGGCAAGAATTCCGTCACGGAAACCGAGCAGTTCATCTACCGTTACGCCTCTCATCTGCAAACCGGTGAGCAGGGCTGTAATCTGTTCCTCAGGAAATGCACTCTTGGTGATTCCTACAATGATGTCTCGGGTTTCCTCACGAGAAAGTTCCTCGTGGTTCAACATTCTGTTCAAAATGTCCTTCATTTCCATAGTTAATATCTCCTATATTTTTTGTTTTTTTTCGTTGTAAAAGAAAAGGGGCCTGTCGTAAGTTACGGCAGGCCCCTAGTATATTATGTTGTTCACATCCACATACGGCGTCTCGACTCACGACTTCTGGAATCTTGAGTTACGCCACCACCATGATGTAGATACGAATGTATTCATATTGCTTTTTCTTTTAATTGTTTGTTACTACCAAAAACGAGGCGTTTCTTTCTTTTTAACAAAAAGATTCTCCTTCGTTCTTCATTTCTACTGCAAAAGTACAGTTTTTCTTTTAAACTACAAACTTTTTGTCGAGAAATTTTAAGATTTAACACTATTTTATCATCCGGCGCCCCTTTTTCTCCACTTTCGTCTCACGTTTTCTCCACTATACCTTATTATATATAGGGAGAAAGAAAAAGAAAAAATTATTTCGCCGGAATGTAATAAATTTCCCAACACGCCGTTATTTATTTAGAGAACAGGTTACGGAAAGAGGAAAACTCATCCTCAAGACATGCCCGTTCTGAAATCAACAAATAACAAGAAGTATTATTCAAATTTAAAGATTCACGCCTATGAAGCAAGTATTTACACCAAAGAAAATGAGGCCTTCGGCTCAAACCATCTACTTCATCAAGCAGATAGCCTATTCCTATCATACCATGGTGCAAAATGGTAAGCTTAAGGTGTGCTATCCTAACTAACAGAAGAAGAAAGATGAAAACAATGGTATCCCCTTCATTGCTCTCAGCCAACTTCATTGACCTGAAGAGTGATATAGAGATGATAAACAAGAGTGAGGCCGACTGGCTCCACCTCGATGTGATGGATGGTGTCTTCGTGCCCAACATCTCGTTCGGCTTCCCTGTGATAGAAGCCGTGAGCAAGGTGTGCACCAAGCCCCTCGATGTTCACTTTATGATACAGCACCCGGAAAATTACATTGAGCAGACTGCCAAGCTCGGTGCCATGATGATGAACGTGCACTACGAGGCCTGCACCCATCTACACCGCACCATCCAGCAGATTCATGCAGCAGGCATGAAGGCAGGAGTTACCCTCAACCCTTCTACCCCGGTATGTGTGCTGGAAGACATCATCTGCGATGTAGACATGGTGCTTTTGATGAGCGTTAACCCAGGCTTCGGCGGACAGAAATTCATCGAGAACACCATCAAGAAGATAGGCCGTCTGCGCCAGCTCATCAAAGAGAGCGGAAGCCAGGCACTCATCGAGGTAGATGGCGGCGTGCAGGCAGAAACTGCTCCAAGACTGGTGAAAGCCGGAGTAGACGTGCTGGTAAGCGGAAGTTATGTATTCAAGAGCACAGACCCTTATGCTACCATCCATGCCTTGAAAGAACTCCACTAATCAAGATTCAGATAGATATTGTGCTCCTTAGCCATCTTGCGGAGGTTAAGGAGCGCATAACGCATTCTTCCCAGACTCGTATTGATACTCACATTGGTACACTCGGCTATATCCTTGAAAGACATCTGCTGATAAAAACGCATATAAACCACTTCGCGTTGTGGAGCCGGCAGAAAGTCTACCAGTTTCTTCACATCACGGAGCACCTGTTTGCGTACCATCTCCTGCTCAGCACAGTCTGCCTGAAAATCTTCGCCGCGCAGACAGGAAAGATCATTATCGTTCCCCTGTTCTACCATACGGAACACACACTGACTGCGATAACCGTCGATGATGACATTATGCGCTATGCGCATTAACCACGAAATAAATTTGCCCGATCTGGAATACTGACCAGCATGTAAACGACTGATTGCCTTTACGAATGTCTCCTGGAAGATATCATTCGCCAGATCCTCATCGTGAACCACGAAAAGGATATAAGAGAACAGTTTCACCTCGTTGCGGGAAAGCAACAGGTCAAAGGCTCTGTTGTCGCCCCCGACATAAGCCAAGGCCAACTCTTCGTCTGTCATTTCATTGAGTTTACTCATTTTCTTAATCTTATTTTATTCATTAAGTAAATGTCTATCTAATAGGCTACCCAGTATTTATTGCGTTAATAATGTTAATTATCGTTGCAAAGATAACATTTTATTTTCAAAACACCAAACATTTTTCCAAAAACATTTAATTTTAACATTACCAGCACCTGTTTTACAAATAAAATTCGTATCTTTGCAGCGATGTGTTAAACGTAAGACCCGACTAACGAATAAAACAGATCAATACAAACGAATTCATAATACAAATAATCATAAAACTAGAACAAAGACAATGAAGAAATTCTTTAAGACCTTACTCGTTGCTCTGCTTCTCATCCCATCCTGCGCTTGGGCCAACGGATGGAACGATGCTGAATATCAGCGCATTGAACAGAGCATACAGTTGCCAGGCATCAAGCAGGCAGCTAAGAAGTATGCTATTTCTGCCTATGGAGCCAAGCAGAACGCTTCGGCTGCACAGAACCAGAAGGCTATCAACAAACTCATCGCCCTCGTTTCTAAGAAAGGTGGCGGTACTGTAGTCATCCCGAAGGGTACCTGGCGCACAGGAGCCATTGAGATGAAGAGCTTCGTAGAACTGAATCTCGAAGAGGGTGCCGTACTGCAGTTTGCCTTCGAACCGAAACTCTATCCGCTGGTACGCACATCATGGGAGGGCATCGCATGCTGGAACTATTCTCCATGCATCTATGCCTACAAGGTTACCGACATCGCCATCACTGGTAAAGGTACCATCGATGGAGGTGGTAACAACGATACATGGTGGCCAATGAACGGTAATGCCAGATTCGGATATAAGGAGGGCGTAACCAAGGAACACCAGAAGATGGGATCACGTGCCAGACTGCTGAAGATGGCTGAAGACGGTGTGCCTTTTGACGAACGCAAGTTCGGCATGGGACAGGGTCTCCGCCCTCAGCTCGTCAACTTCGTACGCTCTGAGCGCATCCTCATCAAGGATGTCAAGATGATCAATTCACCTTTCTGGGTGATGCACCCTCTGCTCTGCAAGAACATCACTGTAGACGGCGTAACCGTATGGAACGAAGGACCTAACGGAGACGGATGCGACCCTGAGGCATGCGAGAATGTACTCATCCAGAACTGTATCTTCCACACCGGCGACGACTGCATCGCCATCAAGAGCGGACGAAACAACGACGGTCGTCTCTGGAATCAACCATCCAGAAACATCATCATCCGCAACTGCCGGATGGAAGACGGACATGGTGGCGTAGTCATCGGTTCCGAGATTTCAGGCGGATGCGAGAATGTATACGCCGAAAACTGCGAGATGGACTCTCCTCATCTGGAGCGCATCCTCCGCATCAAAACCAACAACTGCCGCGGCGGACTCATCCAGAACATCCACATGCGCAAGGTTACCGTAGGCCAGTGCAAGGAAGCCGTGCTCAAGATCAACCTCGACTATGAGCCAAAAGAGGCTTGCTACCGCGGATTTGAACCTACTGTGCGCAACGTGAGCATGGAAGATGTTACCTGCCAGAAGAGCAACTACGGTGTGCTCATCATCGGTGGAAACAAAATAGAAAACGTATACGATATCCATGTAAAGAACTGTAAGTTCGATGGGGTCATCAAGCAGCCTGTCAAGATGACCGGCAAGACCCGCGATGTGAAGTTCGACAACCTCATCATCAACGGTTCCCTGGTTCTCAACAAGGAAGACCGTCCTTACCAGACCTATTCCGAGTGGCTCACCCACAGCGAGATGCAGCGCACTCCCCACCCATACAACCTCGACTTCAGCCCGAAGAAACCTCGCTGGAGCTACGTGATGGGCATTGAGATGGAAGGCATGCTCGACACCTACCTCCACTACAAAGACGGAAAGAGCACCTTCAAGGGAGCTGATGCCGAAGCCAACAACGAGGCTATCATCAACTACCTGAAAGAATATCCAGCCAAGATGATTGACGAAAAAGGAAACATCACAGGCTACAAATATGAGGATTTCAATCTCGACAATGTGCGCACCGCGAAGTTCATCCTCCGCATGCACAATCTCTTCCCTAGCAAGAGCAGCGAACTGGCACTGAAGACGCTCTTCAAGCAGCTGCAGAACCAGCCTCGCACCAAGGAAGGCGTTTACTGGCACAAGGCTATTTACGCCAACCAGGTTTGGCTCGACGGCATCTTCATGGGGCTGCCTTTCTACTGCAACTACGCCGTACAGAACCTCAAGCCTAAGAAGGCGAAGAAGATTCTCGACGATGCGGTAGACCAGATTGTGAAGACCGACCTGCGTACCTACGATGAGAAGACCCAGCTCTGGAAGCATGCATGGGACGAGACCCACAGCCAGTTCTGGGCAAACAAGGAAGACGGAAAGAGCCAGCATACCTGGGCAAGAGCCCTCGGATGGTACGTCATGGCAATGACCGAATGCCTCGATGCCATGCCTGAAGATTATGCTCGCCGCGGCGAAATCATCACCTTATTAAATAAGGCAATGAAGAGCGTGGTGAAATATCAGGATAAGAAGACCGGTGTTTGGTATGACGTGATGGACGTAAAGGATCCTCGCAACTACCTCGAGAGCACCGCTTCAAGCATGTTTGCCTATGTTCTCCTCAAGGGTTACCGCAAGGGATACCTCGGCAAGGAATATCAGGAAGCAGGTATCAAGGCTTATGAGGGAATCCTGAACAACTTCATCCAGGTAAATCCTGACAAGACCATCAGCCTTACCCGCTGCTGTGCTGTCAGCGGACTCGGTCCTGGCCCTGGTCCATACGTCAAGAAGCCAAACTTCAAGCGCGACGGAAGCTTCGACTATTACATGAGCGAGCCAATCCGCGACAATGATGCCAAGGGCGTAGGTCCTTTCATCTGGGCTAGTCTGGAAATGGAAATGCAGGGACTGAATAAGTAAAACTTAGTTTATAGTTTACAGTTTATAGTTTACAGCGGCTTCGCCGTATAGCAAGATTGCCCTATAAACTATTAACTAAACTGTAAACTGAATTTAAAGAATTCTCACCGATGGAAAAGAAAATATTCACAACAATGGCAGCAGCGCTTATGAGTGCTGCTGCTTTGGCACAAACTCCAGCCTTTCCGGGCGCAGAAGGTCACGGAAGATACGTAACCGGCGGAAGAGGTGGAAAAGTAGTACACGTAACTAACCTCAACGACAGCGGAACGGGTTCTTTCAGAGAGGCTGTCAAGTCGGGCAAAAGAATCATCGTCTTCGATGTGGCTGGCGTCATCGCCCTGAAGTCTGATCTCAAGTTTGCTGACAACATCACCATCCTCGGACAGACAGCCCCATCTCCGGGCATCACCCTCAGATATTACACCGTTCAACCGGGCAACAACAACATCATCCGTTTCCTCCGCATACGCCGCGGAGAGGAAAAGAACATCAATGACGGTGCGGATGCTACCTGGCAGCGCAACAAGACTGGCATCATCTTCGACCACTGTTCCTTCAGTTGGAGCATCGATGAGGTGGCTTCATTCTACGACAACAACAATTTCACCATGCAGTGGTGTACCGTTGCCGAGAGTCTCACCAATCCAGGCCACTCCAAGGGAGCACATGGTTACGGAGGCATCTGGGGCGGCAAGCTCGCCAGCTTCCACCACAACTTCGTAGGACATCTCATGAACCGCGGTCCGCGCTTCAACGGTGCCAGATACGGATGGACAGGATACACCAGCAACAAGGATTACGATACCTATAAATGGGAGAACCCCGTACAGGCAGAAAACGTTGACTTCCGAAATTGCGTGATGTATAATGCGCAAGGTACCTGCTACGGAGGTCCTGGCGGCGGACAGATCAACATCGTCAACAATTACTACAAGGCTGGTCCTAGCCAGAGTTTGAAAGAAACAACCCAGAACGGCATCAAGGTAGATGTAAGCACAGGCAAGGAACGTGGCAGCCAGGAACGTATCACCCTGGTTACCTTATCTAACAGCGGTAATTCCGACAAGAATCATCCTGAGTTATACGACATGACCAGCCGTTACTTCATCAACGGAAACACCACCGAAACCACCAAGGGTTCTGTTACCCAGAATCAGGATTGGAAAGGTATCAGCTACGACAAAGGCATTCCAAGCCTGAACGGAGAATACTACAGTCCGGATGCCAAAAACTTTTATGGTGACAATGTTGCCCACGTAACTATCAGCGGTAAGTCTTGTGTAAAGATCAAGATGGATGCTCCTGCTCCAACAGGAGATGTTACCACCCACTCTGCTGCCGAAGCCTTCAGTAAAGTCCTGGCATACAGCGGCGCCTCGCTCTACCGCGATGAGATTGATGCACGCTACATGGAAGAGGCAAAGACTGGTACTGCCAAGTACAAGGGAAGCATCACCAAATCGCCTGGCATCATCGACAAGGTATCAGATGTAAACGGCTACACAGAGTCAAACTTCGGAAAAGGCTCTCGTCCTGCCGACTTCGACACCGATAATGACGGAATCCCAGATGCATGGGAGACAGCCAACGGCTTAAATCCAAACGATGCCTCAGATGCCCTCACCTACTCGCTCGACAGCAAGGGTTACTACACCAACCTTGAGGTTTACGCCAATTCGCTGGTTGAGGACATCATGAAGCAAGGCAATGCTGATGCAGAGAACAAGGTAGATGAATACTATCCTGGATGGAAGAATCCTACAGGCATCTCGCAGATTATCACCTCCAATCCCAGTGAATTAGCCGAAGTAAAGTATTACAGCCTCAACGGCACCCTCCTTTCTGCTCCTCAAAAAGGAATCAACATCCGCAAGATGCTGTTTCAGAACGGAAAGACCGTAGTGGATAAGGTAATAAAGGAATAAAACAAAAACTTCTTATAAAACAAAAAGGGCATCCCCTCGTTTGGGAATGCCCTTTTTGTTTTATAAGTTTATACAATCTGTTACTTTACATACTTCTTACCGTTCTTGATAACAATACCCTTGGCAGAAGAAGAAACCTCCTGACCAGCCATGTTGTAGGTCTTACCATCCTTCTTGGCTGCAGCAGCGTTTACAGAGGAAATGCCTGTGCCAGTTTTTACCAATTCGAAGCCATAGAAATTAACTGAATTTACAGGATATGTGATAGCAATATCACCCTGCTTTACTGGTACAGAAATAACAGGAAAGACTTTTGTATCCTTTGTTTCATTATCAACAGTCATTGGTACAGAAACAGCCTCAGACTCCAAAAGTATTTTGTTAACCAACTCTGTTCCATTCTGGGTCAATACAACATTACGATCAGTAGCAGAAGAGGAACCTGTACGGACATAAACCTTAAGAGTACCATCAGAAGGCACAGTAAGAGTCAAATTGTTTTTTGTCAAAGACTTTCCACCACTCTTCAGTCTGTAAGAAAAATTTTCATAAGACTCAGCCGTTCCAAAATACTGGCTATTAGCATCTACAGCCATTTTACCATCTGTATCAACAACTTTCAATACCAATCCATCAGCCGAGAACGTTGCTGGCACACTACCTTTGGCATAAGTCTGATCAAATTTCAAAACCTGTGCATTAACACTAGCAGCCAAAGCTACGGCTGCAATAAGAGTAAAGAATTTCTTCATAATCGTTTTATTTTAAGTTTATATATTATTAATTAGTTGATGAATAACTTTATTTTAGTTTGATTCATTTACCTGTCTGTTTCGTTGGCAAATTTAGCAAATCATTTTGAGAATCTCGGAAAAATGTGAACCAAAATGAACTAAAACTACGAAAACGATTACGTAAATCCAAACGTCAAGTATCAGAATATAAGAGAGTTTTAGCTAGCAGACACAAAAAGGGCTGAAGAGACAGCAGCCCCTTCAGCCCGTTGTAGAACTATATACTACAGTGCAGTATTTTATCCTTCCTTTATCTTCCAATCGCTAATTGTCCGCTGATTACTATCGTAATTAACACCAATTTTGAATAAACGTTTACCTTCAGCAGAATAAGGAATCAGATACCCCTTTTCATCAATCTGTTTGATTGCTTCTTCGGCAGAACCATCATACTTCAACTCGAAAACAAATACGGCATCCGGCATATACACCACTGCATCAGCCCTGCCTATTGCACTATCCTCCTCTACCCTCATATGGGCACCCATCAGGTTGAAGATAAGATAGAACACAGTTTGGAAATCCCGTTCGTTCTTATTGCTCAAACGGTTGGAGATGCTGGCAAGATACGCTTTCAACCGAATCATTGCTCCCTCTACATCTCCATCATAAAGCATTTCCAGGAAATCACCCACCAGACTATTATTATCCAAAGATATTGGTGAAAGATAGTTAGGTGCAAGACTCTTGAGCATACCTATCTTTACCTCCCTGTTAGGATATTCCAGTGTATAACGATGCAGCATCGGGTTATACTTCTTGATGGTGAGATAACCACTCTGATAGAGCAATGGAAGCGCAGAAGTCATCATTTCCGGCGAAACATCAAAGTCATCCACATCACATGATTTCTTCTCAATATCCATCACATTGACGTGATACTTCTGCAGCGTCTTGATAAGATAAGTCGGCGTACCCGAGCCAAACCAGTAAGGAGCAATCTTTCGTGCATTCAGTGCCTTTACCAGGCTGAACGGATTGAATACATCCTCTGATTTCTCACTGAAATGATAGCCGTCGTAGAATCTTGTCAGCTCTGCCAGGCACTCCTCATACGTCATACCCAGGTCTTCTCCCAATGCCTCTATATCCGGTTTCATCTGAGTGGTAAGTTCCTTCTTGCTGATACCGCAGATAGCCGAATACTGGTCGAACATGCTGATATTGTCTAGGTTATTCAGCTCGCTGAAGATGCTGAGCTGCGAGAACTTGGTGATACCCGTAATGAAGGTAAACTCCAAATATGGGTCGAGCTTTTTCAGAGGACTGTAGAAGTTCTGCATGATGCGGCGGAGGGGCTGCAGGTTCTCCTTCTCATGTACCACATCCAGCAATGGGGCATCATATTCATCGATGATGACAACCGCCTTTTCACCCGTTTGCTTGTAAGCTCGCTTTACGATACCATCCAGTCTTTCATTAGGATAGTTTTCACCTTCTCCCTTACCATATAGCTCTTCATAGGGCAAAAGTTGCAGATTCAGATAACTGTTCAAGCCATCTGCATCAAAGTGTTTGGCACCGCTCAGGTCGAAATGGAGTACAGGATGCTTCACCCAATCCTTCTCATAATCAGCTATTGCCAATCCCTCGAAGAGTTCCTTTCTTCCCTCAAAGTAGGCTTGGAGAGTAGAGGCAAATAGCGACTTGCCGAATCGTCTAGGACGACTCAGAAAGACATACTTCATCTTTTTCTCTCGAAAATCCACGATGTATTGCGTCTTATCTACATAGAGATAATTACCCTCTCGGATATTCGAAAATGTCTGTATTCCTACAGGATAGAAATTTACTATTTTTGCCATAATCTTACCTACTTTACGTTTTGCGCGGCTAAATTACAAAGAAAATCTGAATTAACCAAAGAAAAAATCAAATAACTGAACTTTCACTTATCAAGAAATGAAAGGAGATAAGGGTGTACTGTAAAGATAGCAAGAGATAAAAAGGCGGAAATATACGAAAACGATTGCGTAGCTTTTGCAACAAAATTGAAACAAAAAGTTCTTAAATAGAAATAATAAGTGTAATTTTGCACCACTAAAAGATGTAAACAATAAAATAAAGTATAACAACCTAAAAGGCAAACAAATGAAAAAAGATCTACTAAGATTTGGGCTTCTCAGCCTGTTGCTTGTCTTTGCTTTCATCGCAAAGGCGCAAAATGTCACTGCTGTTTGGGACTTTCAGAACAATCTTCCTGAAGGTATCAACACTGCAGCTAACTTTCAAGGTAAGGAGGGCGACCTCGCTTCTACCGTAGAAGGCATCACTATGCACGTAAACGCTACACAAGGTAAGTTGAAGGGCAGAACATCTGATTCACAGTTTAACACAGGAGCCATCCTGCAGATTCCGGTAAAATCAGCCAATGACGTAGTTACCGTAACAACTTATCCAAAATACCACAACCTCACTGTAGGCGGAAAGACAGCAACTGCAGACGTTACAGAATACAACGCAACATCTGCAGAAGTGGCTAAGGGATATGTTGAAGTTGTTGCTACAGGCGGCTGCTACCTCTATCAGGTTAAGGTGGTACACGTAAGTGCCATCCAAGAAAAGGCACTCTACACTACCGACTTCACCGAGTGGAAGAAGGTTGATGGAGCAAAAGCCAACAACACAGTGGTAGACCTCAAAACTCTCTATAGTAAAGAGGCATTTACCATGACTCTGAATGGCGTTGAGATAAATCCAACAGGAACAAACACTAAGTTTGCTGACCGTACCGGCTATATGAAAACTCTAAAGTACACTGGCGAATACTCAGCAGCAGAACCAAGCGCAGTAACCTCTGCATTGGCTAGCATCAACAAGATTACGCTCCATCAGGCAGCTACAGGTGGCAAGCGTGGTATCAAAGTATCTGTAAAGGGCGACGGCGATGCTGACTGGGTAGCCATCCACAACGTATCCATTGTAACCCAAGGTGGTGAAGATCTGACACTCGACGTAAACCGCACCAACTGCCAGATTAAGTTCGAAAACTTCGCACTGAGTCAGAACGCATACGTTACCGACCTCGCTATCTACGGCAATGTAGATATGAGCAAGACTCCAATGCTCGGCACTTTCAGCCTCAACGGCACCAAGTATTCAGCCGTTGACATCTTCAAAGAAGACGCATCAGGCAAGCAGCTCGCTACCCTCCTCATTTCAAAGAAGGCAGCACTCATCAGCGAGACCAATCCGCAGACAGACCTCGTTGCTGCAAACGGAACCATCAAGAGCACTACCTATACTACCACTGGCGAAGGTACTGACCAGAAGACCGTGGTAACAATCGTGGTAGAAGCAAACAGCGATGAGGTAACTTACGAGCTCACCGTAGGCTTCAAACCAGACTTCACCCTCACCTATTATAATATAGACGGTACAACAGCTATCGGAACCCAGAAGGTGGAGCAGGATGCCAAGATTGAGAAATTCCAGAAAGACGCAGAAGAGCAGGTAACCGTAGCCGAAGGAAAGAAATTCCGCGGTTGGGCTACCGACCTGAAGAAAGACAGCAAGAAGTTCACCACCTCTTCTGTTATCACAGCAGATACCAAACTCTATGCAGTCGTTACAGATATTGAGACAGCAAACAAAGCAGCCCGTTACGATTACGACCTCCAGAAGGAAGGATTCTGTGCTGACGACCATGAGGCATTCTGCGTAGAAGGCAATGGCAAATGGCATGACGTTACACATGGTTGGACATTCTCTGCTGGCGACAAGATTAAGATTTTGATGGGCGGCAAGGGTTACATCAAGATGAATCTCTGCCAGTTTTCAACCTCAGGCAACATCACCCTTACCGACCCTAAGGGAACAGAAATTGCAAGTGTAGATGCCAAGGCAAGCAAGGACGGACTTATCACCATCCTTCAGAACACATCTACAGAAAGCGGAGAGTACACACTCACCTTCGCAGCCAACGCTTACCTCCACAGCCTCAGCATCGTAAACATGACAGACCCAGCCTACACCCAAGAAGGCAACTGGTACACAGTAAAGGCTGGCAATGCACAGAGTTTCATCACCACGCTGGAAACCGTCAATGCAGCTAATGCAGCAGCAGACGCTCCACGTTCATACATCTTCTTGCCAAACGGCACATACGATTTGGGCGACAAGTGCCTCACTCAGATTAGCGGTAACAATATCTCTATCATCGGCGAGAGCATGGACAATACCATCATCGTCAACAAGCCAGCTATTGAGAATGAAGGCATCGGCACCACAGCCACCCTCCTCAACTTGAGCAACAACCTCTATCTTCAGGACATCACCCTGAAAGATGCGCTCGATTACTATCATACAGGATCTGCCGGTCGTGCAGTCTGCCTTCAGGATCGTGGTACAAAGACCATCTGCAAGAATGTGAAGATGCTGTCTTACCAGGATACCTACTACAGCAACGAGCCAAACGGCAAGGGACAGTTCTACTTTGAGGACTCAGAGATTCACGGCACCGTCGACTACATTTGCGGTGGTGGTGATGTATATTTCAACCGCGTGCTCTTCGTCAACGAAAGCCGCAAGGAAGGCGTAAAGAATGGTACTGACGTGATTGCAGCACCAAACAGCAAGAGCGAATGGGGTTACATCTTCAAAGATTGTACCATCGAAAACAAGGCAGCAAACTTCAGTCTTGGCCGTTCATGGAACAACATTGCCCGTCTCACCTGGCTCAACACAACCATCAACCAGAAAGATGAGATTCTGAACGATGGCACGAAGTACGCTTACTTCGATATCGCAGCTATGGATGCAGCTATTGCAGACAAGTTCCGCCTCGATGTATTGAAAGACGCAGAGGGCAACACCTTCTCACCTGAAGAAAAGAAGGTACTTTTCAAAGATAAAAACGGAAAAGCTAAAGAAGCAGAGGAGAACATCATTCTCACAACAGAAGAAGCGGCAACTTACACCCTCGATGCAGTATTCGGCGATTGGAAGCCCGCCGTTCTCTCTAATCAGGCAGCAGCTACAGCAGCCACACTGGATAGCGACAAGCTCTCATGGACCGGTGATGCCCAGATGTATCTCGTATCAAAAGACGGTAAGTTCTTCGCCCTGACCACTGAGAAGTCAGTAAACCTCAACGGCGAGAAGGGAACATTCACCGTACGTGCAGCCAACCAGATGGGCGGTTTCGGTGCAACAGCCAATTCAGTAAGCACCGGCATCCGCAACATCACCTCAGCTGCAGAAGCAGCAGTCATCAAGACCGCTATCTATGCAGCCGACGGCACCCAGCTCTCAAACCTTCAGAAGGGTATCAACATCATTGTGAAGACCCTGGCAGATGGCAGCAAGAAGACAAGCAAGGTCATCGTAAAGTAAAGAAACAGAGACATTAAGTAAATTGATTGACAGATAACATTCGGAGTGCAATATCCCCATCCTCATTCAGAAGGGTGCTGGATATTGCACTTTTTTTGTTCCCTCAACTCCCGAAACAGCAGAAATGAAAACAGAGAAAACAGACTGTCGAAATGTAAAAAACAGAGTATTTACGCAAAAATCTGTAAACGTTTACGTAAATTTTTACCCCAAACATACCTATATTCTCATATTTTTTATCTAATTTTGCAGCAAGAAAACCAAGACTTAGCTAACGCTATGCATCCAGGTTGCCCTACTCGGAGCCTTCGGGAGCCAAGAGGAACAGCCATGATAAAGCAACTGCTCAGGACTGGAATTCTACTTAAAAACATTTCAAAAACATTAGAAAATTAGAAATTAAGAATAAGTTTTATTTAAACCTAAAGTGTATGTCTGGTAAATACAAGAATCTAAAATTTGCGCTTGTTGCTGCTTCATTGGTTATGTCAGCTAATGGATATGCGCAAACAGTGATTAAGGGTACTGTAACCGACAATACAGGCGAACCAGTAATTGGTGCTTCAGTCCTCGAACAGGGAACTGGCAGCAATGGTGGTGTAACCGATATTGATGGAAACTTTACTATCACTCTGAAAGGCAACAGTAAGAAACTGAAGATTTCATACGTAGGTATGAAACCTCAGGTAGTGAACGTATCTGGCAAGTCTGTCATCAACGTGAAGCTCGAAGACGACGCAACATCTCTCAACGATGTCGTTGTTATTGGTTATGGTTCGGTCAAGAAAAAGGACCTTACAGGTTCTGTTGCCACAGTAGGCAGCAAGGCTTTGGCAGAGGTTCCTGTAGCTTCAGCCTCAGAAGCGTTGACAGGTAAGATGGCTGGTGTGCAGGTTACAACATCCGAGGGTTCACCAGATGCAGAAGTAAAGATTCGCGTGCGCGGTGGTGGTTCTATCACCCAGAGCAACGACCCTCTTTATATTGTTGATGGTTTCCCAGTAGATGGTATTGGTGACATCCCTGCTACCGACATTGAGGATATCACAGTCTTAAAGGATGCTTCTTCTACAGCTATCTATGGTAGCCGTGGTGCTAATGGTGTTATCCTCGTTACCACTAAGAGCGGTAAGAGCGGTAAGGTTAACGTTAGCTACAATGCTTACTATAGCGTAAAGAAGATTGCAAAGACTATGGATTTGCTCACTCCTTATGATTATGCTAAGTGGCAGTATGAGCTTGCTTTGCTCAAGAATCAGAAGGATATTACTTCTTACACAGATTACTTAGGTAACTATCAGGACATGGACATGTATAAAGATGTAGCTGCTAACGATTGGCAGGACATCGTTTATGGTCGTACAGGTCACACCTTCAATCAGAACTTGAACATCAATGGCGGTTCTGAGACCATTAAGTATGCATTCAGCTATGCCCACATGAACGACAAGGCTATTCAGATTGGCTCTAACTTCAAGCGCGACAACTTCAGCTTGAAATTGAACACTAAGCCAACCAAGAACACAACCCTCGACTTCCAGGTTCGCTATAGCGACACCGATATCCGTGGTGGTGGTGCTAACGATGCTACTGGTTCTATGGATACCGACCGTCGTTTGAAGTATGCTCTTTATTATTATCCGATGCCTCTCTCTAACCTCGACGAGAGCGCAGGTAGCGATGATGATGATCTTGGTAACCTCTACAACCCAGTTGTTTCTCAGTATGACAACGACCGTGTAAAGGAGCGCAAGCAGTTGAACTTTGCGGGTTCTTTCGGTTGGGAAATCATCAAGAACTTGAAGGCTAAGGTTGAGTTCGGCTATGACGACTACAATCAGTATGATCAGCGTTACTATGGTAAGACAACTTATCAGTCTCGTAACAGCTACTCTGACTACCCAGGCTTGCCTGGTATCACTCTCGAGGATACAAATCGCCACAAGTTCCGCAACACCAATACTGTTAGCTATGACTTCAAGAAGCTCTTGAAGAGCAAGAAGCACAGCCTCAACATGATGGTTGGTCATGAGTATATCATTACCAAGAAGCGTACTCACTCTGACGAGATTCACGGATTCCCTTCAGACTTCGATTCTCAATCAGCTTGGAAGCTTACAGGTCAGGGACACCCAGTAAAGGTTAACGATATCTACTCAGCAGACGACAAGCTTTTGTCTTTGTTCACTCGTGCTAACTACAATTACGATGATAAGTATTTGTTGAGCTTCACATTCCGTGCCGATGCTTCTTCTAAGTTCTCTAAGGACAATCGTTGGGGCTACTTCCCATCAGCAGCTGCAGCATGGCGTATTTCTTCTGAGCCTTTCATGAAGGGCACCCAGAAGTGGCTCGACGACTTGAAACTCCGTGTATCTTTCGGTACTGCAGGTAACAACAACATCCCTGTAGGTCAGCTCACACAGGAGTATCAGGCTGTAACTGGTGACCCTACTCTTTGGGTTAATGGTTTCAATACATTGTGGGCACCATCTTCAACAATGGCTAATCCTAACTTGAAGTGGGAAACTACTATCACTCGTAACCTTGGTCTTGACTTCACCGTATTGGATGGTAAGTTGAGCGGTTCGGTTGAAGGATATATCAACACCACTAAGGACCTTCTCATCAAGTTCCCTGTAAGCGGTACAGGTTATACCTCACAGTATCGTAACATGGGTGAGACAGAGAACAAGGGTCTTGAGGCTACATTGACATGGCATGCCGTAAACAAGAAAGATTGGGGCATCGACTTCTCAGGTAACATTGGTTTCAACAAGGGTAAGATCAAGTCGCTCGGTGGTATGCAGGAGTTTGGTGCTGAAACACGCTGGGCTTCTTCAGAAATCGGTAATGAGTACGTAATCGCTGTAGGCGGTCAGGTAGGTCAGATTCGCGGTTATCGTAGCGCAGGTCGCTATGAGGTTAGCGACTTCAAGGGCTACAACGAGAAGACAGGTCTTTGGGAGCTTAAGGATGGTGTAGCTGATGCTACAGCTGTAGTTGGTACAATCCGTCCAGGTTCTATGAAACTTCAGGATATGCCAGGCGAAGATGGTACAGCTAATGGTACTATCGGCGACGAAGACAAGTGCATCATTGGTAATGTAAACCCAGACTTCACAGGTGGTTTCTCTATCAACGCACGTGCTTATGGCTTCGACCTCAGCGCAAACTTCAACTTCAGCGTAGGCAACGATATCTACAATGCCAACAAGATTGAAGGTACAATGACTGGTAAGTATCAGTATCGTAACATGCTCGACATCATGGGCGATGGCAAGCGTTGGACTAACCTCAACGAGGATGGCACACTCTGCAACGACCCTGTAAAGCTCGAGGAGATGAACAAGAATACTACTCTCTGGTCACCTTATACAAAGCAGATGATTCTTACAGACTGGGCTATCGAGGATGCTTCATTCCTCCGTTTGAACACCTTGTCACTTGGCTACACATTGCCTAAGAACATCGTTAAGAAGTTGGGCATTAACAGCCTCCGCTTCTACTGCACAATGTATAATGTGTTCACCATTACTGGTTACAAGGGCTTCGACCCAGAGTCTGACTGTATCAAGAAGAACGGTCAGGAGAGTCTCACACCTGGTTGTGACTACTCTGGTTACCCACGCAGCCGCCAGTATGTATTTGGTTTGAACTTGAATTTCTAAACATTCCTTTACAAGACCAAACAATGAAAAAAATATTTAAGTTTTCAATCATGTCCATAGCTCTTGCTGGTGTAGTAACATCATGCGATATGGACGCCCCAACACAGTCTACTCTCGATGAGACTTCTGTGTTTTCACAGTATTCGTTGGCTGAGTCAGAGATTATGTCTATACACGTATCATTCTGTCAGACAAACTCTTACCGCGGACGTTTCCTACCTTACTATGGTCTTAACAGCGACCTTGAAACTGGTAGTGGAACACAGCCTTCATATTCAAAGGCTATGTCGTACGACGATAAAAATAGCCTTTGGGCATACAACACACTGGCTACCAACGGTCAGATGAACACCGATAATAATGCCTATGCAATGTTCTACGAGGGTATCGAACGTGCAAACCTCGCTATCCAGGGCATCCGCAAATATGGCAATATCGAGAATAACCGCGATATGGCTCAGCTCCTTGGCGAGGCTTTGACATTGCGTGCTCTCATCTACAACGACCTTATCAAGGCTTGGGGTGATGTTCCTGCACGTTTGCAGCCAAACAATGCTGACAATGTATATATGCCACGTTGCAACCGTGACTCTATATATAAGGTATTGCTCGCTGACCTTAAGGAAGCAGAAGACTACTGCTACTGGCCAAACGAGAATGTTATCACAAAGAGTACAGAGCGTGTAAGCAAGAGCTTCGTTAAGGGTCTTCGTGCTCGTATCGCTCTCTATGCTGGTGGCTATGGTCTTCGTGGCGATGGCTATCGCAAGAGCAAGGATCCAGAATTGGCATCTGACAAGATGTATGCTATTGCTAAGCAGGAGTGTGTCGACATCATCAATAAGCATTGCAACACTCTCGGTAGCTTCGAAGAAAACTTCAAGAAGCTTTGCCAGGACAATGTATCTGCAGGTGGTGAGTCATTGTGGGAAATCCCATTTTCTTCTGGTCGTGGTCGTGTAGTTTATACTTTCGGTATCAAGCATCAGGCAGCAGACCAGTATACATCACAGGCTCAGGGTGGTGCAAACGGTCCTCTTCCTTATCTATATTATGACTATGACAAGGATGATATCCGTCGCGACATCACTTGTATTCCTTATGAGTGGAGCAAGGATCTTGTTGATGGCAAGTCATATCAGCAACTTCGCGGTATCAACAAATGGTGCTTCGGTAAGCTTCGCTACGAGTGGATGAAGTCAGAACGTGCTCTTAGCCTTGGTAAGAATGATGATGGTGTTAACTGGCAGTACATGCGTTTGGCTGATGTTTACCTCATGGCAGCAGAGGCTATCAACGCTTTGGACAACGACCAGCAGACAGCGTGGAAGTATATGAAGCCTGTTCTTGACCGTGCTCTTCCTGCAGCTAAGGTAGAAGCTTTAAAGGTTAAGTATACAGCTAATCAGGATGCTTTCTTCAAGGGTATCGTAGAGCAGCGTGGATTTGAGTTTGCTGGCGAAATGCTTCGTAAGGCAGACCTCGTACGTTGGGGAATCATCGACGAGAAGATGGCAGAGGCTAAGCAGAAGCTTACAGACCTTTCTAACCGCGCTGGTAGCTACAAAGACCTTCCTCTTAAACTTTACTACAAGAACGAAGGCGAAAATATCGTAGTATATGGATTGAACCATGGTGATACTGACGCAGAAGGTGCTGCTCTCGATGGCTACAGCTCAAAGCAGTGGTTCGTAGATTCTAAGACAGGTGCCAACCTCTTGACCGAGGACTACATCAATGGTTTGTATGTAGGAAAGCCAAGCTTGAACTGCTTGTGGCCTATTTGGCAGACATTCATTGAGAAGAGCAATGGTTTGCTCAACAATGATGGCAACTACGGACAGCTCTCTGATTAAAATTTTATTAGTTGGCAGATATAGCACTCTGCTGTATCTGCCAACAGATAATCTTTACAAAATACATTCATAAATTGAACAATATGAAAAAATCAATCATAAACGCTTGCATCTTTGGTCTCGGCTTATTGTCGATGACTGCATGTAGCGATCCAATGGACGAGATTACAAGCCTTATCGTAGACCGCAACTTCTCGCCTGTTAACTTTGAGACTAAAGATATCACAAAGGAGGGTGCTTCGTTCCAGTGGTCTGCAGTTAGCGGTGCAACAAGCTACGAACTCCAGCTCTTCGCTGATAAAGACCTTGACTTTAGTGGTGAGCCAACATTTGTATTCAAGAACATCTCAAAGGACGACATTCCTTACGCAGTAAGCGGTTTGATGTACGATACCCAATATTCTGCACGTGTTATGGCTATTGATGATAACGATGCTACTCGTAACTCTAAGTGGAGTGAAGTTTCATTCCGCACCAACGCGCAGCAGATCTTTAAGTCAGTATCTAACTCTGATATCGCAGACCGCAGCGTTGTAATGAACTGGCCTGAAGGTGAAGATGTTACAACAATCTATGCTGTAAATTCAGAAACAGGCGACACCGTTACAACAAAAGCGCTTACAGAAGCAGAGATTGCGGCTGGTAAGGCTTTAGTTGAAGGTTTGCAGCCAGAAACAAAGTATGACGTATACCTCTACAATGGTAGTAAAAAGCGTGGTACAAAGACATTTAAGACTATTGCCGACCTTAATGGTGCTATCGTAGTTCGTCCTGGCGACGACTTCGCTTCATTGATTAAGAATGCTGAGGCTGGTTCTGTATTCGCTTTGATGCCTGGTACATTCAAGATTATGTCTGAGGATGAAACAGGTACAAGCGCTGTAGCAATCTCTAAGAGCATCGAAATCAAGGGTATCTACCCTACTGCAGCTCCTGTTATCCAGGGTCGTTTTGAGATTACCGATGGTGCTTCTGTTTCTATCGACAACGTAGTTCTCGATGGTTCAGAAAATGTTTCTACCGACCAGGCTTTCAACTTCAAGACTGCTGATGCAACATACGGAAAGGTTATCATCAAGAACTCTGAGATTAAGAACTATGCTAAGGGTGTATTCTATGTTAACGTAGCATGTACTATTAACGAGCTTACTTTCAAGAATTGTTTGATTCACGACATTGTGTGCGATGGTGGTGATATGTTCGACAGTCGTAAGGGTCGCATAGACAACCTTAACCTCCTTGAGTCTACAATCTATAACAGTGCAGCTAGTCGCGACTTCATCCGTATGGACGATGCTTCATCTGCACTTGGTGGCGCACCTGTTATTACAGTTGACAAGTGTACTATCGATGGAGCATCTAACAAAGGTAAGCGTTTGCTCTATGTTCGCTATGTAGGCAACGTAATCAAATGGACAAACAACATCATTTCAAATACTGGTGCTGTATGGTCTAACCAGTCAAAGACTGGCGTTCCAACATTCCAGAACAACGTATACTTCAACTGCGCTAAGCTCAATGTAGCAGACGTAGAGGGTAAGACTAACATGTTTGCTGACGAGGCTGGCAAGGAAGCTAACCCAGAGTATAAGGATGCCGCCAAGGGCGACTTCACTATCGGTAACGAGAGTGTTAAGAAGCTTGAAGTTGGTGACCCAAGATGGTAATAATCCAAAACAAGATGAGCTTTTGTATAGTTTGACAGACTATACAAAATAAGATAATAAAAGACTATACCCATAGGTTATAAAATCTTGGGTATAGTCTTTTTTGATTTTAAAACTAGCCGATATTCAGTAAATCTGAAGAAAACGAAATAGATCATATAAATGATTCAAAAGTGCAACGCCTATTTGGACGTTGCACTTCTTTTCTCCTACCCCAATCTCATTTTTACAGCTAATTTCTTGGAAGTTACGAAAGAAAAGCGTATCTTTGCAGCGATAGTACCTAAGGAAGAGTGTACTACGTTTTTAGATTGTTGGATTTATAATTTGAAGCATATGGAGACATTGGAAAAAATGCCTTTCGAGGCTCAGCATAAGATATTCAAGAGATTGGCAGAAATCGCCGACTCCAAGAGCCTGACCAAAGAGGAACAGGAGAAATACGATAACAGCATGATGGTCATGTGGGACAATTATGCGGTATATAAGCATGCTGAGGAGAAAGGAATAGAAAAAGGTAGAAAAGAAGGCAAAGAAGAGGGCAAAGAAGAAGGTAGAAAAGAGTTTGCTTTGAAGTTGTTGGCGCACAACTTTCCATTAGACGAAATTGCCAATCTCACCGACTTATCTATCGAAGAGATTAAGAAATTGGAACAATAATACTATGCGGGGTACAATGCTCAACACAGAGCATTGTACCTTCTGCGGTTTTCTTTCTTACCAACAAATAATCTATAACTTTGCAAATGGACAAATCATACTTATATTCCAAGATTCGGTTGAACGAAGGAGCATACTTCTTCAAGCAGGGTACAACCAAAATCAAAAGAAATACTATCTGCGAACTCTTTGCGAATGTCTCTGATGAGTGCAAGACCTTAGCTAAAGTAATACGAAAGAAAGAAAATACAAATATGCCTCATTACAAAGAAGCACTCTGCTCTTTGCTAATAGTAAAATCAACCTTTCTCCCATCATTCCTCGGCACAGAAAACGAATCAGAAAATATAAAGAGGCAGCTAACAGAAACTAAACTCGGCTATCTGTTAATAGTAGAAATTGATAAGTATGTTGTCATCATCAAGAAGAACGTAGTCCATGTCAGTTCCTTTATTAACAAGTTAGAAACTATAGATGCCAAAGCTCTCGCAGGATCGTTAGTGACAGACTCTACTGTTTTTCAGCAAATAAAGATGACAAATATGAGTGTTAATGAAAATGGTATGAGAAACAAATCCTATGAAGCAAACAATCTAAAGAATGCCATGCCGACATTTGCCTCCAACCACAACATCGTCACAACCACAAGATTCTCTACCGATAATGATATATGCACCTTAAATATCAGCACTTCAAGGATGGCTAAGTTTGGCAAGGACAAAAAAAATATTGGTGAGTTATTGGAGTGGATTGATGAAATAACTTATTCCATTGACACATATCAGGAGCACACCACATTTTTATCTAAATTCGCTAAGCCTATCTCATGGAAACTACAAGGAGAAAAGCTGACACCGAATTCTTTACTCATAGATGTCTTCTCATTGCAGAATTATATTAATACACTTGATGAGAATAGTATCTATAAAAAGGATAGCAGCAAAAATCCAGAATATGAAGTACTCCCGGAGGACACCATAAAAGAATGGTTTGAAAAGGTACGTACCTTACCGCTAAATTATGTTGAAGAAGGGGGCAATAAACGTTGGATGCATCAAATAGGTATTGGTCTATCCAAGACACGCACCAGGCTGTCCATCGTTGGTGATGACTATTGGAATAATCTTTATGTAAAAAACAAAGATAAGAAAGGCTATAGCCAACTTTTAAAGATTTTAAACGCCAAAGCTTTCTTCACGGTTAGTTTCGATAGTTGTGAGTACATTTATACAGGAGGTAGACTCTATATGAACGCAAATATCAAAGAAGACTTCGATGCTATTTTGTCAATCATGTCACCAATAAAAGGAATTGACTCTGTAAGCAGCGAAAAAGGAACATATGATAAAAAAGAACCTATAACTATAACGAATTTCAGTCAAAACTGTATGTTTCATGTTGTAGAAAATGAAATTTACCAAGATGCTGATTATCTTGTTTGCGATGACTTGGGAAATGAATGGGCAGACCACATAGCAATTAAAGATGATACCATTTCATTCATACATTCCAAATGCAAAGATAAAGCAGGACTTTCAGCATCAGCCTTTCAAGAGATAGTAGGACAAGCAACTAAGAATATCGGAAATCTAGACCCAAGCGACAAAGAGCTAGATAACAAGAAAAAATCTTGGGATGGTAAATCATGGGGGAAGACAAGTATTCCGATCATGCGAAAAGGAACGGCAGAAGCATTTGTCAATGCTTTCAAAGAATTGCGAGTGAAACCAAACCGAGTGAAAGAAATATGTTTAGCTGTTAACTTTATCTCCCAATCTGAACTAAAAGAAGCTTTTAAGAAGATGAAAGAAGGTCAACCATTCAGGCAAAAGAATACTATCATTCAAATGGTCTGGTTACTAAATGCTTTCATAAGCAGTTGCAAGGAAGCAGACTTGCATTGCAAGATTTATTGCAAAGACTAATCAATCAAATGCTAGAAGTATCCAAGCTTGGGATTTGGACGCTAACAAGAATGGTGTAGTAAAACCTGATGCAACAGCTACATACCAGACCACAGACTTCAGTTTCTACAAAAACTCTTTTGAAGTTAACAAACTTGAAGTAGCATCTGGCTCAGCGTTCAAAAATGCAGCCAATGGCGAATTCTATCTTAAGAACTCTATCTTGGAGAAGGAAAAGGTAGGTGACCCACGTTGGATTAGATAAATTTAATCAAACTATCATATTAAAGTGCAATGCCCCTATCGGGCGTTGCACTTTTTTATTTATCTCCTTCTCCCCTACCACCCACAAAAACTTTTTTAGTTATTTTCTTGGAAGTTACGAAAGAAAAGCGTATCTTTGCAGCGTAAGTACATAAGGAAGAGTGTACTACGTTTTTAGATTGTTGGATTTATAATTTGAAGCATATGGAGACATTGGAAAAAATGCCTTTTGAGGCTCAGCATAAGATATTCAAGAGACTGGCAGAAATCGCCGACTCCAAGACTCTGACCAAAGAGGAACAGGAGAAATACGACAACAGCATGATGGTCATGTGGGACAATTATGCGGTATATAAGCATGCTATGGAGAAAGAAGCCAAAAAGGTAAGCAAAGAGATTGCTTTGAACCTATTAACCTACAATACTCCAATAGACGTCATTGCAAAATCCACAGGCTTATCTATCGAAGAGATTAAGAAATTAGAACAATATAATTAATAAAGTTTTCGCAAGTGGTTCAAGTACGGGATTTTGGTTCTTCAGCCCGTACCTGAACCACATGTGGAACTATCAACTAGCTATTATCATTCTCCTCCAACCACTCACAAAAACTTTTTTGGTTAATTTCTTGGAAGTTACAAAAGAAAAGCGTATCTTTGCAGCGTAATATTAAGAAACATAAGAAAAGAGAATGAACGGAGAAAACTATATAAGATTTGACTGGGCGATGAAACGCCTGCTGCGCAACAAGGCAAACTATGTTGTGCTAGAGGGTTTCCTGTCTTCATTACTTGGAAAGAATTTTAAGATTCACCGCTTCCTGGAGAGCGAAAGTAACCAAGAAAACGAAGACGATAAATATAACCGAGTAGATATTCTGGCAGAAAGCGAGGATGAACAGTTATGCATCATTGAAGTACAAAACAGTCGTGAGCATACTTATTTCCATCGCATGCTCTATGGCGTTTCTAAGGCAATAACAGAGTACATTGGTCTTGGAAAACCATACGAAGCGGTTCGCAAGGTGTATTCCATTAACATCGTCTATTTTGAACTAGGACAAGGAAAAGACTATGTGTACCATGGTAAAACCGAATTCATCGGTGAACACGAACCGCACGACATTCTGAAACTTTCCATCCGACAGAATGAGAAATTCTTTGGCATCAAGGATAAAGATCTAAAACTTAGGAAGAGTCCTGGCGACTTGTTCCCTGAGTACTACATACTACGTGTCAATGATTTTGACAAGGTAGCAACCACCCCTCTTGACGAATGGATAGAATTTCTGAAAACAGGCTCTATCAGCTCCGAAGCCACTGCTGCAGGATTACCAGAAGCGCGTGAGCGACTTCGTGTGGATTCACTCTCACTAGAAGACAAGCAAGCTTATTACCGACATCTAGAAGCTGTTAGACATATGAAAAGCCTATTCGACACTAGCCGGGACGAGGGATATCAAGATGGCTTGATGGAAGGAAGAGCGGAAGGAAGAGCGGAAGGGGAAAAAGAAAAAGCCCTAAACATCGCTCTCAAACTTCTTGCTTTTAACACTCCAATCGACATCATTTCCCAATCCACAGGATTAACAGTCGAAGAGATTAAAAAATTGAAACAATAATACTATATGAACAAGAGGGTGTGTCATAAGTACGATGACATGCCCTCTTTTTTTTCGCTACTTCAGTCAACGAACTCAGCCACTTCAGGCAGCTAACTCAGCTACTTCTGTCAACTCATTCAGTCACTTCTGCCAGCTAATTCAGTCACTTCTGCCAGCTAATTCAGTCACT
>ERZ1026886.113-NODE-113-length-40359-cov-20.445390_pt1 | contig 40359 bp, 29 predicted proteins | sample MGYA00380173_ERZ1026886 | MGnify/ENA primary metagenome ERZ1026886 (study PRJEB33269, sample SAMEA4719809) | human gut metagenome | biome: human-associated habitat; feature: organic feature; material: feces | place: Cameroon | collected 2013-10 ... | reverse complement strand
AGATAGCCTTCTCTGAAGTCCAGAGCTTCTTGCGGAAGTTGAGGTCAACAGATACTGTTACGCCATGACGCTTAGCAGCCTCACAAGCCAACTTGGTCAATTCAGCAGCCTTGTCGCTGATAGCAGGAGTAATACCGCTCCAGTGGAACCACTGAGCACCCTCCATAATCTTGTCGAAATCGAAATCTGCAGCATCAGCCTCTGCGATAGCGCTGTGAGCACGGTCGTAGATAACCTTTGATGGGCGCATAGAAGCACCAGTCTCAGCATAGTAAAGACCCACGCGGTCACCACCACGGGCGATGAACTCAGTGTTTACGCCATAACGACGGAGGGCGTTTACAGCAATCTGACCGATTTCGTGCTTTGGCAACTTAGATACGAAGTAAGCCTCATGACCATAGTTAGCCACGCTTACAGCTACGTTAGCCTCACCACCGCCAGGGATGATGCGGAATGATTCACTCTGAATGAAGCGATCGTTAGCCTCAGGAGACAAACGAAGCATAATCTCACCTAATGTTACAATTTTAGCCATTTGATGTTTTAATTCTTTTATGTTTTTATTGTTTGTTATTGATTGACAAATTTTAAAGTAGTTGCCTTTTCTTGCCGATTTCGTGCCTTTGGCAGTCTGTCGGCAGACAAATAACAATACATTGTCGTTTATCGTTGGCAAAAATAGCTATAATTTCTCGAATAACGAAATAAAATCGCGTTTTTTTTCACTTTCACCCCTATTTTTCTTGTTTTTACCCCTGTTTTTGTCTGTTTCTTTCTTTTTTTAGCTTTTTTTGTGCAAAAAATGCGCTGTGCATTCGCACAATTCAAAAAAATGTTGTATATTTGTGCCCGAAAGTCGATGTGTGGTCGCACACAGCCGATTTGAGAGTTAGTAAAATGCAAAAAAGCACAGATTTCGCACATTCCCTATCATATATATAATGTACGCGTGAGAAGTGCCCTTAAGTACAAACTTAAAAACAATGGCCGAAAAAATCAGAATCAAGGATATTGCCGAGAGAGCCGGCGTATCTGTTGGAACCGTAGACAGAGTTCTACACGACCGCCCTAACGTGTCGAAACCCGCACGAGAGAAGGTGGAAAGAGCCCTCAAGGAAATGAATTACCAGCCAAACATGTATGCTAGTGCTTTGGCTTACAACAAGGAGTACACCTTCTATCTCCTCCTCCCGAAGCACGAGTCAGAGGCTTACTGGGAAGAGATTGAGGAAGGTGCGAGAAAATGTGAAGACCAGCGCCGTGATTTCCACATCAACCTGGAGATTAAGTTCTACGAGCGTTCCAACGAAGCCTCTTTCCGTGAGGTTGCCAACGAGATTCTGGAAGCCAAGCCCGAGGGTGTGGTCGTGGTGCCTGCATCGCTTGCCGTGACACGCGATTTCACCGAGCAGCTGCATCATCTCAGCATACCGTTCATCCTGCTCGACTCCTACATGCCCGACCTGCGCCCGCTTTCGTTCTACGGACAGGATTCCTTCTGCTCCGGCTACTTTGCTGCCAAGATGCTCTGCATGATTGCCGGCGGCGAGAAAGAAGTGATGCTGATGCGCCAGACCAAGGACGGACAGGTGATGAGTAAGCAGCAGGACAACCGCGAGGTGGGATTCCGCCACTACATGCACGACCATTTCCCGCAGATGCAGATTCATACGCTCGACCTGCCGCTCAACGGCACCCGAAACGAGTTTGTCAAGATGCTGGAGAAATATTTCGCCGAGCATTCCGACACCCATCACTGCATCACCATGACATCGAAGGCGCACATCGTGGGCGACTATCTTCTGAAGTCCAACCGCCGCGACGTGCAGATCATGGGCTATGATATGGTTGGGAAGAATGCCAAGTGCCTTCGCGAGGGAAGCATCTCCTTCCTCATCGCCCAGCACGCCTTCATGCAGGGTTATTACTGCGTAGACACCCTCTTCCAGGCCATCGTGCTGAAGAAGAAGGTGAATCCCGTGAACTACATGCCTATCGAGCTGCTGATGAAGGAGAACGTGGATTTCTATCGCAGAACGCAGATCTGATTTTCAGTAAGATGAGAAAAGTCTGCTTTAAATAGAATCTGCATTAAAAATAGAAGTAGAATAACATTCATAATAAACAAAAACAAGACTACAGAATGAAACTATCAAGCTTTATCAAGATTAACCCTGCTGATTCAGTAGTGGTTTGCTTGCGCCCTATGAAGCAGGGCGAGGCTATTGAGGTAGATGGCAAGACCATCACCCTTTTGCAGGATACTCCTGCCGGTCACAAGGTGCTCATCAACGATGCTGCCGAAGGACAGGACATCATCAAGTACGGCTACCCTATCGGTCACGCAAAGAAAGACCTGAAGCAGGGCGAGTGGGTTAACGAGAACAATCTCAAGACCAATCTTGCAGGTACTTTGGAGTACACCTACAATCCGGTGGAGGAAAAGCTGAACATCGCCGATGAGGGCAGAACCTTCAAGGGTTATGTGCGCAAGAACGGCGAAGTGGGTACACGTAACGAGGTTTGGGTAGTCCCTACCGTGGGTTGCGTAAACGGTGTTGCCGAGAAGCTCGTTGAGCTTCTGAAGCAGGAAACAGGCTGCGAGGGCATTGACGCCATCCACGCATGGCACCATAACTTTGGTTGCTCTCAGCTTTCGGGCGACCATGAGAACACCCGCAAGGTGTTGCGCGACATCTGTCTCCATCCTAACGCTGGCGCCGTGCTCGTTCTCTCATTGGGATGCGAGAACAACCAGCCAGACGATTTCATGGCGATGCTGGGCGATTACGACAAGGACCGCATCAAGCTGCTCGTTACCCAGAAGGTGGAAGGCGACGAGATTGAGGAAGGTATGAAGATCCTCCGCGACCTCTATGCCAAGGCTAAGGAGGATAAGCGCGAGGAGGTTTCTGTGAGCAAGCTCCGCGTAGGATTGAAGTGCGGTGGATCTGACGGATTCAGCGGCATTACCGCCAACCCATTGGTGGGCGAGTTCTCTGATTGGCTCGTGGCACAGGGCGGTACAAGCATCCTCACCGAGGTGCCTGAAATGTTTGGTGCAGAAACAATCCTGATGAACCGTTGCGAGAACAAGGAGCTCTTCGACAAGACTGTTCACCTCATCAACGACTTCAAGGAGTACTTCCTGAGCCATGGCGAGCCTGTGGGCGAGAATCCTTCTCCAGGCAACAAGGCAGGCGGTATTTCTACCTTGGAGGATAAGGCACTCGGTTGCACCCAGAAGTGCGGTCGTGCTCCGGTGAGCGGCGTATTGCAGTATGGCGACCGTCTGGAGACATCTGGCTTGAACCTCTTGTCTGCTCCGGGCAACGACCTCGTAGCAGCCACAGCTCTGGCTTCATCAGGTTGCCAGCTCGTGCTCTTCACCACCGGTCGCGGAACCCCATTCGGCACCTTCGTTCCAACCATGAAGATTTCAACCAACAGTAATCTGGCTAAGAACAAGCCAAACTGGATTGACTTCAACGCTGGTGCCCTGGTAGAAGGCACCGACATGAAGGAGTTGAACAAGCAGTTTATCGATAAGATTATTGCCGTAGCCAGTGGCGAGGAGGCTCGCAACGAGCGCAACGGCTATCGTGAAATTTCCATTTTCAAGAATGGAGTAACATTGTAATTTTCCATCTTCAGAAATGGAGTAACATTGTAAAACATGGAGTGAGAAGTCGGGAACCGGGATTCTGATAGAGTCCTGTTTCCCTGCTTCTCTCTTCTCATTGAATCATTATGAGCATTAAGTCTCATTAAATAATCATGAGTAATCAGTCTCATTAGAATAATTATGAGTAACAAGAAAGGTTTGTTGGCATTATCGCCATTAATTTTGTTGATAGTCCTCATCGTGGCTTACACCCTCTATTCGGCGGATGCGAGTCATAAGGACACGAATCTGTCACTCACGGTGGCATTCATGATAGCCAGCATCTATGCGGTGGCCATCTCGGGCGGAATGCCCATCAAGAAGCGAGTAGATACCTACAGTCGCGGAGCAGGCGCCAACAACCTGATGCTCATGCTCTGGATTTACGTATTGGCAGGTGCCTTCGCTGCTTCTGCCAAGGCGATGGGAGCGGTGGACGCTACGGTGAACCTGGCGTTGAGTGCCCTGCCTGCCAGCATGATTTTGCCGGGGCTCTTCCTGGCAGCCTGTTTCATCTCCGTATCCATCGGAACAAGCGTCGGCACAGTGGTGGCTCTTGTTCCGATAGCTGCGGGCCTGGCGCACTCCATGGGGGTGAACGTGGGCATGATGACGGCTATCATCGTGGGCGGTGCTTACTTCGGCGACAACCTCTCGTTCATTTCCGACACCACCGTGGTGGCTACGCAGACCCAGAACTGCAAGATGAGCGATAAGTTCAGGGTCAACTCCCTCATCGTGGTTCCTGCCGCCGTCCTCGTACTCGCCGTCTATGGCGTGATGGGCTTCGGCTTGCAGGCGCCTACCCATATTCCTGAGGTGGAATACATGAAGGTAATACCTTATATAATAGTACTCGTTACGGCCATTGCCGGAATGAACGTGATGGCTGTGCTCACCATGGGCACCATCCTCTGCGGAGTCATCGGCATCGGAAGTCATCTCTTGGGATCCACTTCCTCCTACGATCTCTTTGGCTGGTTCTCGGCAATGGGCAACGGAATCGTGGGCATGGGCGAACTGGTAATCATCGCCATGATGGCGGGCGGAATGCTCGAAATCATCCGCGAGAACGGCGGAATCAACTACATCATCGATAAGATTACCGCCCACGTCAACAGCAAGCGTGGCGCCGAACTCTCCATCGCCGCCCTGGTGTCGATGGTGAACATCTGCACCGCCAACAATACGGTGGCGATTCTCACGGTGGGCAACATTGCCAAGAAGATAGGCGACAAGTTTGGCGTGGACAACCGCAAGGCGGCAAGCATCCTCGACACCTTCTCCTGCACCGTGCAGGGTCTGATTCCTTACGGAGTTCAGATGCTTCTGGCGGCGGGACTTGCCAATCTCAGTCCGATGGACATTCTGCCCTATCTCTACTATCCGATGGCCATCGGCGTAGCGGCACTGCTCTCCATCCTGCTGAGATATCCTAAGAGATACAGTTAATAAAGCTCCAGCCTTAGGCAGATTTCTTTCTGCCTAAGGACTAGAGCCAGAAAGAAACAAGATAAATCAATTCATTTAAAACTTTAATACGATGGACTTCTTACAGAGGAACCTTTTTATCAAGTTGCGTTCCGCCCACTTCGGCATTGAAGAGGAGATGGAACCCATGACTACATTCAAGCAACAGAAGATTGCCCAGATGATGAAGAATCTCAACGATGTTCCTGCGGGCGAAGTACGCATGAACAATGGTTTCCTGAACCGACGACTCGCCAACATCCAGGAAAATGAGCGTCACGCCATCGATACTTCCATCGAGACCCTGCACCTGCTGCGCATCATCGTGTCGAACATCAATGGCATTCTTGCCTACGGCATCAACCTGAGCGGCATCATCGAGATGGGCAACTACCTGCGCACCAAGGGCGACAAGGTGGATTTCGTGAAGCTCGACAAGTGGCTCAGCAAACTGCGCATCCAGCGCATGGCACAGTTGCAGGGCAGCGTACTCATCCTCTTCTTCGATTTCGAACAGGATGAGATTCCCTACGTGCGCCATGTGGAGCGGGGAGCCTACAAGCTCACCCTGCGATCGCTGTATTACAACGAGCAGGACATGCAGGACATCCACTTCAACGAGACGCAGGCAGGATTCGTGCACGTTACGGGTGGCACCATGCGCAAGAACCTGCACCGCAGCATGAGGTATCTGGAGTATGCTCCCATCGAAACCATCAGCAACTTCTGCAACAACTTCTTCAAGTCGCTCTCCGAGATTGAGGAGTAGAATCATTTCACGAAGATGATTCTTCTAGAAGAAGTTTACGATAATATAAAATATTAAAAAAATAAGCCCTTAACGCTACGAATATCGCATGATTTTCGTACCTTTGCACGTATGAAACGAATTTTTATAACAATTATATCGACAATACTCACACTTTGCAGTCACGCCCAGGTGCAATGCGAAGATACCTGTAGCCATGTTCATGGCATTGACATGAGTCATTATCAGGGAAAAGTGTTCTGGGAAACCATCGGCGACAACAGCAAGATGGCTTACGTCTATCTGAAGGCAACTGAAGGAGGAACCAATGTAGACAGCAGATACAAGCAGAATATCGACCTGGCGCATCGGTATGGAATGAAGGTAGGTTCCTACCACTTCTATCGTGCCCGTATTCCCCAGCAAACCCAGTTGGAGAACTTCAAGGCGCAATGCCGCCCGGGCGACCAGGATCTGCTCCCGATGATTGATGTGGAAACCAAGAGCGGAATGGAAACGGAAGAATTCTGCGACTCCCTCTTCAAGTTCCTCCATCTCGTGGAGAAAGCCTATAGGCAGAAGCCCCTCATCTACACCGGAGCCAATTTCTACGATAATTACCTGTTGGGTAAACTGGACAGCTACAAGCTGATGATTGCCCAATACTCCAAGCGAGAGCCTGTGCTCAGAGACGGCAGGGATTTCGAAATGTGGCAATACACGGGTAAGGGAAAGCTCAACGGCGTGAACGGATACGTGGATAAGAGCCGATTCATGGGTAGACACAGATTGCGAGAAATCAGATTCAGACACAGATAAAATAAGTAAATCAATAAACATTAAATAAAACTATGGCAATTATAAAATGTCCGGAATGTGGACGTCAAATCAGTGACAAAGCCCCTACATGTCCTAACTGCGGTGTGGAAATCGCAGGAAAGATTATCAAATGCCCTCACTGTGGAGAGATTTATTTCAGCAGTCAGGAAATGTGCCCTAACTGCCACGAAATAGCCTCAGCCGGTTATGGAGTTCCAACAACGGTTGCTTCAGAAAACCCTGCCAGAACAGAAACTCCTGTAAGAGCAGAAACTCCTGTAAGAGCAGAGGCTCCGGCTAGAACAACGACTCCTGTGGCTCCAACGGAAACTACAGCTTCTGCTGCTCCAGCTACCCCTCCGACTCCCCCTACTCCTCCTACCCCTCCAGTGCCTCCAGTAAGACAGTCACCGGTGGCTGCAGGAGGCGGATATGGTGGAAATGGAAACGGAAGAAACGACAATAATTCTGAGAATGAAGCCCAGCAGAAAGCCGAGAAGAAAAAGAGTGCCCGAAGCATTCTGATCATCTCATTGGTCTTCTCGGTTCTGGTTTGCGGAATCCTGTATTATTTCTACGATAATGCCAACCGCAACAAGGAGAAGGAAGCTTACGAGTATGCGATGCAGAGCAGCGACCCGATGGTGCTGCAGAGCTATCTCGACACCTATAAGAACGCAGAAGAGGCGCATCGTGATTCCATCATGGCGCATCTGGAAATGCTCAAGAGCATTGACCAGGATTGGACCAACGCCCTGGTAAGCGGTTCGAAGCAGGCTTTGGAAGATTATCTGCAGAAGTACCCTAACAGTCCGCATAAGCAGGAGGCGTGGAACAAGATTGATTCCATCGACTGGAATGTGGCGAAGGCTGCCGACAATGTGCAGGCTTACCAGGCTTATCTCGACGCCCACGCCGACGGAGCACATATAGAGGAGGCTGAGAATGCGATGAAGAAGGCGAAGAGCCGCGACTTGCAGCCAGAAGAGAAGCAGATGGTTAGCGGACTGTTCAAGCAGTTCTTCCAGAGCATCAACTCTCATAATGCCGACGGACTTTCTGCCACCTGCGAGGACATCCTATCTTCTCTCTTGGGCAAGACTTCTGCCACCAAGGCGGATGTGGTTACCTTTATGGACAAGCTCTATAAGGATAATGTGGCCAACATGAACTGGCACATTAACAATGATTACCAGATTAAGAAGCGCGAGGTGGGAGAAGAAGATTACGAATATCAGGTGCAGTTCTCTGCCGTTCAGAACCTGGATCTCACGGATGGAAGCAAGAAGCAGAATAACTTCAAGATCAATGCCGTGGTTTCACCAGCCGGCAAGGTTTCTTCCTTCAACATGAATCAGGTTACAAATGGAGAATAAGGGGGAATGCCCCACACGCCCTGAAAGGGCAGAAGCTCCTAGCCCAGGGCAGCGCCCTGGGTTACGCATAAGCAAAAAAGTCGCCCTGTAAGGGCAAAAGCATTGTATATGTGATGCTTTTGCCCTTACAGGGCGACTTCGTTATATCTGCAATATACCCAGGGCGCTGCCCTGGGCTAGGAGCTTCTGCCCTTTCAGGGCGTGCTGCTATTGCGCCTCCTTCATCTGTCGCAACAACTCCTTCTGTTTTTCGTTCAAGCCGGTAGGCAACTTCACATTATAGGTAATCATCAGATCACCGAAGGTGCCGTCGCCCCTGTCGTACCCCTTGCCACGCACACGAACCTTCGTGCCGTTCTGGGTCTCTGGCTTAATCTTCAGCTTAATCTTCGAACCATTGCTCAGGGTGATGATACCCTCGCCACCAAGCAAGGCAGTGTACATGTCGATGTTCACGTTCATGTTCATCTCGCCATTGTTGGTTCGGGCACCCTGACCACCGCAGCCGCTGTTGCAGCCACCACCACAGCCGCCAGTTCCGAAATCAGCACCAGCACCATAGCCGGCGTTGGCTCCTCCGCCGAAACCTCCGAAGCCACCGAAGCCGCCTGCACCAGCACCGCCACCAAAGCCGCCGAAACCAGCGCCTTGCTGACCGCCACGGGCACGACCGCCGCCGAAGAGATTTTCGAAGAAGCTGGAGAATCCGCCTCCACCACTTCCGAAACTGCTGAAGTCGAAACCCTCGAAAGGATTGCCTCCAGCACCACCGGCACCGCCGGCTCCACCACCGAATCCGCCAGCACCGAAGCCACCGGCATTCTTCCAGTTTTCGCCATACTGATCATACTTGGCGCGCTTATCTGGATCGGAAAGCACCTCGTATGCCTCGTTCAGCGCCTGGAACTTAGCCTTCGCCTTCGGGTCATTCGGGTGCAAATCCGGATGGAATTGTTTTGCACGTTTACGATATGCTGCCCTCACATCCTTCTGGGGGATGTTCTTGTCAACACCGAGAATCTTGTAATAATCTACAAATGCCATATTATAAAACCTCCTATTTTTATGTTTTTAATAAGAATCCAACAAAAAGTATGCCGTAATTGGCAACTTTTTTGTAATTTTGCACATGAATTTAAATAATAAATAAAAAATAATATGAAACAACTGTTCGCAGCGCTCCTCATGGCGCTCACCTTTAATTCGCAGGCAATGGCACAACAACGTACCGTAAAACTGAGAGTGGTTCAGACGAGTGATGTTCATGGAGCTTTCTTTCCATACGACTTCATCACCCGCAAGCCCAAGGCTGGAACCCTGGCGCGCGTCTCCTCTTACGTCAACGATTTGCGCAAAACCTACAAGGACAACGTCATCCTCCTGGAGAACGGCGACATCCTGCAAGGTCAGCCTACCTGCTACTATTATAATTATGTGAACACCCAGGCACGCAATGTGGCTGCCGATGTAGTCAACTATATGAAGTATGACGCCCAGGCTTTCGGAAACCACGATGTGGAAACGGGTCATGCCGTGTATGATAAATGGATCAAGGAACTAAACTGTCCGGTGCTCGGCGCCAACATCATCAACACCAAGACCGGGCAGCCTTACGTGAAGCCTTACATCATCCTGAACCGTGAGGGCGTGAAGATTGCCGTGCTCGGAATGCTGACACCAGCCATTCCCAACTGGCTGACAGAAAACCTCTGGAGCGGACTTAAGTTTGAAAACATGGTAACCTGTGCCCGGAAATGGATGAAGCACATCCAGGAAACGGAGAAGCCAGACGTGGTGATTGGCGTTTTCCACAGCGGTAAGGACGGTGGCATTGTCACCCCGGAATACGAGGAGGATGCCTCCCTGCGTGTAGCAAAAGAAGTGCCAGGTTTCGACATGGTGCTCTTCGGTCACGACCACACCCGCTGCAACGAGACCATCACCAATGTAGAGGGCAAGCCTGTGGTCTGCCTCGACCCTGCCAACAACGCCCTCAACGTGGCTGATGCCGAGGTAACGCTCACCTTGAATAAAAAGAAGGTGAATGGCAAGAAGCAGTATGTAGTGACAGACAAGAAGGTGACTGGCAGTCTTCCTGATGTGACAAAATGTCCTATCGACGAAGACTTCATGAAGGCGTTCGAGCCTCAGATAGCCGAAATCAACCAGTTTGTGGGCAAGCAGATTGGCACATTCAAGAACACCATCCACAGCCGCGAGTCGTTCTTCGGCAGTTGCGCGTTCAATGATTTCATCCTCAATCTGCAGCTCGACATCACCAAGGCCGACATCGCCTTCAACGCACCATTGCAGTTCAACGCCACCATACAGGCGGGTCCTATCTACGTGGGCGACATGTTCAACCTCTATAAATATGAGAACCAACTCTACGTGATGCGTCTCACCGGCGAGGAAATCCGCAAGCATCTGGAGATGAGCTACGACCTCTGGGTGAACACGATGAAGAGTCCTGACGACCATCTCCTCCTGCTCGACACCCATACCAAGGGCGATCAGCAGCGCCTGGGCTTCAAGAACCTCTCGTTCAATTTCGACAGTGCTGCCGGCATTGATTACGAGGTGGATGTTACGAAGCCAGACGGCGAGAAGGTGAAGATTCTGCGCATGAGCAACGGTCAACCTTTCGATGAGAAGAAATGGTACAAAGTGGCAGTAAACAGCTATCGTGGCAATGGCGGCGGTGAGCTCCTTACCCATGGTGCCGGCATTCCGAAGGACAGTTTGGAGAGCCGCATCATCTACCGCAGCGAGCGCGACCAGCGTTACTATCTGATGGAGGCGATAGAGAAGATGGGAACCGTAGAGGCAAAGGCCAACAACAACTGGAAGTTTGTGCCGGAAGCATGGACCAAGCCAGCTGCCCAGCGCGACTATGACTTGCTTTTCGGAAAGAAAAAATAAGATATTATGAAATATTGGTTTATATTTTGCAAGACAGATATCTTGCTCGAGAAGAGAGAAGACGGAACCTATACGATTCCATGTAGCGAGGAGAGTCCGATAGAGCTCAAGCCCTGGACTCACGTCCTCAACATCACCCCGATGAGCGACGGCACGGAAGTGAAAACCTTCACCATTCCAGAGCCGGTGACCGACCATCCGAAATACGAGATGTGCGGTCTGCGCCCCAGCTTCTACAAGCTCACCCCCGAGCTTTACCAGAAGGCAGGAAAATGCCAGGAGCTGAACTATTGGGATATGAACACGAAGTTCTGCGGCGTTTGCGGCGCTCCGATGAAGATGGATACAGACATCAGCAAGAAGTGCACCGAATGCGGCAAGACGGTGTGGCCATCCCTTGCCACAGCCATCATCGTGCTCATCAGGAAGGGCGACCAGGTGCTCCTGGTTCATGCCCGCAATTTCAAGGGCAATTTCGATTCGCTCGTGGCTGGTTTCGTAGAGACCGGCGAGAGCTTGGAAGAAGCCGTTCATCGTGAGGTAATGGAAGAAACCGGATTGACTATCAAGAACTTGAAGTATTTCAGTTCCCAGCCATGGCCTTATCCTAGCGGACTGATGGTAGGCTTCACTGCCGAGTACGTGGATGGCGAGATTCATCTTCAGAAAGAAGAGCTCTCCCGTGGCAAATGGTTCAGCAAGGATGCTCTGCCGATTCTCCCGGAGAAACTTTCCATCGCCCGCAGACTCATTGACGCCTGGTTGGAGGATAAGATTTAACGAGAATGAAAAATAAACGAACTGTACGGTTGAAACGGGCTGAAAGCCCAAAAGCTCTTAGCCCAGGGCATCGCCCTGGGTATAATGGCAATCAGCAAGACGCCCTGTAAGGGCAAAAGCTTTGTTTATTGCTTGGTTCTTTAAAGCTTTTGCCCTTACAGGGCGACGGGTTTGCGTTCATAATTACCCAGGGCGATGCCCTGGGCTAGGAGCTTCTGCCCTTTCAGGGCGTATTGGGTAATTTCAACCGCACAGTTCGAAAATAAGCGTTGAAAGAAAAACAATGAAAGAAAAACTTTGGAATGCGAATTACATCAAGGTGATGACCACCAACTTCCTGCTCTACTTCGCCTTCTACCTCCTCACCCCACTCCTCCCGCTCTATCTGAGCGAGACTTTCGGGGCAACGAAGGATGTGATAGGCATTGTTCTGAGCGGATATACGGTGGCGGCACTCATCATCCGTCCGTTCAGCGGATATGTGGTGGATAGCTTTTCGCGCAAGAAGGTGCTGATGGTCTGTCTGTCAGCCTTCGCCATCTTCTTTGCAGGCTACATCGCCGCCGGCACCATCCTGATGTTCGCCATCTGCCGCACCCTGCATGGCGGTCCCTTCGGAGCCGTCACCGTGGCCAACAGCACCTGTGCCATCGACGTACTGCCAGCCAGCCGGCGCAACGAAGGCATCGGTCTCTATGGCTTGAGCAACAACTTTGCCATGGCGATAGCCCCATCCATCGGCATCTATCTTCACAACATCGTGGGCAGTTACATGGTGCTGTTCTGGATAGCCTTCGTGGTGGCAATAGCCTCCGTGGTGATTGCCGGAACCATCAAACTCCCGGAGAAAGAGATTGTCAAGAACAAGGAGAAACTTTCTCTGGATAGATTCTTCCTCACCCGAGCCTGGCTGCTCGCCATCAACATCTGCATGTTCGGATTCTGCTGGGGCGTGCTGAGCAACTACCTCGCCATCTACAGCAAGGAAGAACTGGGCATTACGGGAGGCACGGGCACCTATTTCGCCATCCTCTCGATGGGACTCTTCATGAGCCGCCTACAGGGCAGGAAGGCACTGAGTCAGGGCAAGCTGACGCAGAATGCAGCCGAGGGAATGCTGATTTCGCTGGTGGGATTCACCATCTTCGTTGCCGTAAAGCACCCGATAGCCTACTATCTTTCGGCAGCGCTGATAGGATTAGGCAACGGCCATCTCTACCCTGCCTTTCTGAATATGTTTATAAATGTGGCGCGCCACGACCAGCGAGGCACAGCCAACAGCAGCATTCTTACGGGCTGGGACTTGGGTTTCGGAATCGGTTGTCTGCTGGGTGGAATTGTTGCCGAGCATTTCGGCTACAGTGGAGCCTTCTGGATGGTAGCCATAGAGAATGCCGCCGCCGTGGTACTCTTCTTTGCCGCCTCCAGGACATTTTTTGAAAAAAGAAGACGAAAGGAATAGAAGCCTTCCGTCAGCATAAACCCCGTCTTAAGGCAAAATATATTTTCCCTTAAGGCTAAAAATATTTATCCTTAAGGCTAGGAATATTTTCCCTTAAGGGTAAATATACCTCCCCATTTTGGCAGGTAAGCCAATGGTTACCAACAAGAAAGAGCATTCGTGAGGAAATCTTTAACAAATCCTCTCGAATGCTCTTGTTGTTTTCTTTCAAATCTCTTCCTGCAATTTAGAATGGGAGATCGTCAGCACTGCCACCCTGTGCAGGAGCAGCTGGCTGAGAAGCAGGGAATGGAGCTGTAGCACCTGCTGCTGGCGCAGCTGCAGGAGCGGCACCCATTGGCGCAGCACCCATAGGAGGGAATGCGGCAGCACCTGGCTGCATACCGCCCATGGCACCAGCTACGGCGTTAGGGTCGATGCGCTGAACATTCCATGCACGAACGCTGTTGAACCAGCGGCCCTGATACTCGTGAGCATCGATATCGAATGAAACCAAAAGCTCCTCACCACTCTGGATGTTAAACTGTGCAAGACGGTCAGCTCCGAACACATCGAAGCAAAGCTTCTTAGGATACTGCTCGTGAGTCTCGATAACGAATGACTGAGCCTTCCACTCACCTCTTGCAGAAACGCCGCTTCTTTCAGGCAAAACGGCAATCACCTTTCCTTGTAATTCCATATAATTAATTTATTAAATGTTGTCTGTTCTATCATTGCAAAAACGATGGGCACTTTGTTTCATCTTGCCCCCTCGGAAAAGCACAAAATAGAGTGATTCTTTTATCAAGTTTTTCTTTCTGACTGCGAAATTACTAAAAATAGTTCTAAAACCGAAACATTTCTTCGATTATTTTTGTCTATCCCCGATATTTTTTGTATTTTTGTACTCATAATTGCGAAAGGGCACCCAAACTGGGGGCGTACGCAAATAAAATAAGGAAAATAAACAATAATAAAAATAACGACTCATGAGATTTACAGTATCAAGTTCAGCATTGAGCAGCAAACTCAACATGCTTGTGAAGGTGATTGGCAGCAAAAACTCGTTGCCTATCCTCGAGAATTTCCTGTTCCAGATTGAAAGCGGTGAACTGAACATCACCGCCAGCGACAGTGACAACATCATCAAGAGTACTATCGCCCTGACCGAGTGCGAAGGCGAAGGTGAATTCTGCGTGCCTACACGCGTAGTCATCGATGCCCTCAAGGAACTCCCAGAGCAGCCTCTCAGCTTCGAGGTAGAAAAAAACTCCGACGCTTACGCCATCAAGATCGTATATCAGAATGGTCTTTATAACTTCACCGGTATCAATGCCGAGGACTATCCACGCTCTCAGCCTATGGGCGACGGATGCACCGTCATCACCCTTTCCACCGATATTCTGATTGACAACATCTCACGATCTCTCTTCGCTACAGCGTCAGACGAGTTGCGCCCTGTGATGAACGGTATCTATTTCGACCTGACCCCAGAGGCTCTTGCCGTGGTTTCCAGCGATGGTCATAAACTGGTGAGAAGCAAGAACTTCAGCATCAAGAGTGAGACTCCTGCCAATTTCAACTTGCCTAAGAAGCCAGCCACCCTGCTCAAGAACATCCTGAGCAAGGAAGATGAAGCTACCATCAAGTTTGATGAGCGCAGCGCAGAAATCCAGTTCAGCGACGGCATGCTGAGATGCAGACTCATCGACGGCCGCTACCCTAACTACAACTCTGTGATTCCAACCAACAATCCTGCACAGATCACCGTAGACCGCAAGGCGCTGCAGAGCGCATTGCGCCGCGTGCTGCCTTTCGCCAGCGAGAGCAGCCAGCTCATCCGTTTCCACATTGAGAACGGCCGATTCGAGGTTTCTTCCGAGGATATCGACTTCAGCACTTCTGCCAAGGAAGTTCTGGCTTGCGAATACTCAGGTTCAACCATCAACATCGGTTTCAAGGGAAGCAGCCTGATGGAAATTCTGAGCAATCTTAACAGCGAGCAGATCGTCTTCCAGCTCGCCGACCCAAGTCGCGCCGGAATCGTAATCCCATCAGAGCAGCCAGAGGACGAAGATGTCCTGATGCTCATCATGCCTATGCTCCTTAACGACTAAGGAGCCATAGGCTCTTTTACGTTCTGCCAGCCAAAAGGCAGAAAAATAATCAAGAACCAAAAATAAAAGAAATGAAATTAAATTTAACGAAGCCTCTCATCGTCTTCGACCTGGAGACCACGGGACTTGACATGGTAAAGGATAGAATCATTCAGATTTCATATATTAAGGTGAACCCGGATGGAACAGAGATTCGTAAGAACCTGTTTGTAAACCCGGAAAAGCAGATTCCTGAAGAGGTGATTGCACTCACCGGAATCACCAACGAGGACGTGAAGGATGCGCCAACCTTCAAGCAGTTGGCTGCCACCCTGAGCCAGGAGTTCTCCGGCTGCGATTTCGCCGGCTACAACTCCAACCACTTCGACGTTCCGATGCTCGCCGAGGAATTCCTGCGTGCCGGAATCGACTTCGATTTCTCCAAGTGCCGTCTCATCGACGCCCAGACCATCTTCATGAAGATGGAGCGCCGCAACCTTGCCGCAGCCTACAAGTTCTACTGCGGCAGAAAGATGGAGGAGGATTTCGAAGCCCACCGTGCCGACCAGGATACCGAGGCCACCTATCGCGTGCTGATGGGCGAGCTCGACCGCTATGCGCCTGGCGTTCAGGAGGAAGCAGACCGCGTGCTCAACAACAACATGGACGAACTTGCCGAGTTCTCAAAGCACAACGACAATGTTGACTTTGCAGGTCGCATCGTATGGCAGGAGCTGAAGGATGCCCAGGGCAACGTGATTCTCAATGAGAAGGGCGAACCGAAGAAGCACGAAGTGTTCAACTTTGGCAAGTACAAAGGCTGGGATGTTGCAGAGGTTCTCACCAAGGATCCGGGCTACTTTACCTGGATTCTGGGCAGCGAGTTCACCAACAACACCAAGCAGGTACTCACCCGCATCCGCCTGCGCGAGTATAACAAGAGAATGGGAAAATAATTATGCTGAAAGGAAAGAAAATCGTATTGGGCATTACGGGCTCCATTGCGGCCTATAAATCATGCCTCATCATACGCGGACTGATTAAGCGGGGAGCCGAGGTGCAGGTGGTCATCACCCCTGCGGGCAAGGAGTTCATCACCCCTATCACCCTCTCGGCACTCACCCACAAGCCCGTGGTGAGCGAGTTCTTCTCGCAGCGCGACGGCACCTGGAATTCGCACGTTGACCTCGGTCTCTGGGCGGACGCCATGCTCATCGCTCCCTGCACCGCCTCTACCATGGGCAAGATGGCTCACGGCATTGCCGACAACATGCTCATCACCACCTATCTCTCCATGAAGGCTCCCGTCTTCATCGCTCCAGCCATGGATCTCGACATGTACAAGCATCCGTCTACCCAGGCAAACATGAAGACCCTCATCAGCTACGGTAACCATATCATCGAGCCGGAGGTGGGATTCCTCGCCAGCGGACTCGAAGGCAAGGGACGCATGGAGGAACCGGATGTCATCGTGGATTATCTCGACAGATATTTCAAGATGGAAGCAGATTCTGAGAAAGAAGCTGAAGGCAATGCTGAGGCTGAAGTGAAGGCAGATGCTTCGCTCGATTTATCCGGCAAGAAAGTGATGATCACGGCAGGACCTACCTACGAGAAGATAGACCCCGTTCGCTTCATCGGCAACTATTCTTCGGGAAAGATGGGATTCGCCCTCGCCGAAGAATGTCTGCGCCGTGGTGCTGACGTCACCCTCATCGCCGGTCCGGTAGCCCTCAGCTGCAGTCCCGCCATCCACCGCATCAACGTGGAGAGCTGCGAGGAAATGTATCAGGCTTCAACCCAGGCGTTCGGGCAAAGCGATGCAGCCATCCTCTGTGCCGCCGTTGCCGACTTCAAGCCGAGCACCGTGGCCGACAAGAAAATCAAGCGAGAGAAGGATGACCTGGAACTCACCCTGGTGCCTACCCACGACATTGCGGCAGCCCTGGGAGAGATGAAACAAAAACATCAGCGAATCGTAGCTTTCGCCCTGGAAACCAACGACGAAGAGAACAATGCACAGAAGAAGAGAGTGAAGAAAAACGCCGACTTCATCGTGCTCAACTCTACCCGCAACCCAGGCACTACCTTCCGCACAGACGATAACCAGATTACCATCATCTCGGAAAAAGGAAAGAAAGAATATGAAAAGAAACCGAAGACTGAAGTGGCTCGCGACATCATTGATGAGCTGGCTCTTCTGCTGTAATCCTGCAACCCTCGCGGCACAGGAACTGCAAGCAAAGATTACCATCAACCATGCCCAGATTTCGGGCACGGAGAAAAGCGTGTTTGACAACCTGCAACAAACCCTGGAGCAGTTTGTCAACGACCGCCAATGGACTCATCTTCAGTTTCAGAAGAACGAGCGCATCGTGTGCAACTTCAACCTGCAGGTAACCAAGTATGATAAAGACCAGGGCATCTTTACCTGCAAGGCTACCATCCAGGCCAACCGCCCGGTGTATAATTCGGCCTACACCTCCACCTTATATAATAATGTGGATGAAAACTTCACGTTCAAGTTTGCCGAATTCGACCAGCTGGAGTTCAACGAGGAGCAGATAGACAACCAGCTTACTGCCCTCTTCGCCTACTATGCGTATCTTCTCATCGGTTTAGACCTCGACAGTTTTTCGCCCAAGGGTGGCGAGGACGTGCTGCAGCGTTGCATGAATCTCACCAACAATGCGCAGAACCTCGACTACCCGGGCTGGAAGGCTTTCGACAACGACCGCAACCGCTTCGCCATCATCAACGACTATCTTGACGGCTCGATGGAGCCCTTCCGCCAGTTGCAGTACGACTACTATCGCAAGGGACTCGACGAGATGGCGAACAATGTGGAACGAGGCAGAACCGAGATAACCACAGCCCTGGAAACAGGACTGAAGAAAGCCAAGGAGAATCGCCCGCTCAGTATGTTGCCACAAATCTGGACGGACTACAAGAAGGATGAACTTGCCAATATCTACAAGGGCAAGGGCACCCAGAAGGAGAAGGAAACCGTGTTCGAAATCCTCACCTCCATCAATCCGTCGCAAAACAAATATTGGGACCAGATAAAGGAATAATATAACCAATTATGCTCAAGCAATTATATATCAAGAACTTCACACTCATCGACGAGCTGAATATTGCGCTCTATCCGGGCTTCTCCGTCATCACCGGAGAAACGGGAGCCGGAAAGAGCATCATCCTCGGCGCCATCGGTCTGCTCCTGGGTAACAGAGCCGATACCAAGGCCATCAAGGCAGGCAGAGACCGCTGCGTGATAGAAGCCCATTTCGACCTTTCGAGATACGGAATGCAGGCGTTCTTCGATGACAACGACATCGACTATGATGGCAACGACACCATCATCAGAAGAGAGTTGACGGCGGCAGGCAAAAGCCGTGCCTTCATCAACGATACTCCTGTGCCCCTCACCCGGATGAGAGAGTTGGGCGAACAGCTCGTAGACATCCATTCGCAGCACCAGAACCTGCTGCTGCAGAAGGAAGACTTCCAGCTCAACGTGGTGGACATCATCGCTCAGGACAATAAGCAACTCGCAGCCTATCAGAAGGATTACAAGTCCTACCATCAAGCAAAGGTTCAACTGGAAAATCTGAAGGAAGAGATTCTCAAAAACCGCGAGAACGAGGAGTTCATGCGATTCCAGCTGAAGGAACTGGAAGACGCACAGCTGAAGGAAGGAGAACTTGAGCAACTGGAACAGGAAGCAGAAACCCTGAGCCACAGCGAGGACATCAAGACCGCCCTCTACGAGGCAGACAACGCCCTGAGTGGCGACGACAACAGCATACTCGACAAACTGAAAACCGCTACTGACCAACTGGAAAATATTCGTGAGGTGTATCCGAGCATGGCCGAGATTTCCGACCGCATGCAAAGCAGTTATATCGAACTGAAAGACATCGCCCAGGAAATCAGCCACAGCGTGGATGGTGTTGACTTCGACCCCAACCGTCTGGAAACCATCAACACCCGCCTCGACCAGCTCTACACCCTGCAGCAGAAATTCCGTGTAGAATCCGTGGCAGACCTCATTGCCACCCGCGACCATATTGCCGGTCAACTCTCCAGCATCGATGGTGGCGACGAGCAGGTGGAAGCCCTGGAGAAGCAGGTAGCCATCCTGCTCGAAAAAGCCCGGAAGCAAGCTGCCCTGCTCACCGCCGTGCGCCAGAAATCGGCAAAGACGATAGAGGCAGAGATGAAGCAGCGCCTGGTTCCGCTGGGCATTCCGAACGTAAGATTCGAGATTGCCTTCGCCGACAAGGGATTGAGTAGCAACGGAACCGACAAGGTTAGCTTCCTCTTCAGTGCCAACAAGAGCACGCCGCTGCAGCCTGTAACCCAGGTAGCATCGGGTGGAGAAATCGCCCGCGTCATGCTCTCGCTCAAGGCAATGATCAGCGGTGCCGTGAAGTTGCCAACCATCATCTTCGACGAAATCGATACGGGCGTGAGCGGCAAGATAGCCGAAAAGATGGCAGACATCATGGCAGAGATGGGCCACCTGGAACGACAGGTCATCTCCATCACCCACCTGCCGCAGATAGCAGCCAAGGGAAGCCATCACTACAAGGTGCTGAAGGAGGAAACCGAACAGGGCACCATCTCGCAGATGAAGGAACTCAACAGCGAGCAGCGCGTGGAGGAAATCGCCCAGATGCTCAGCGGCAGCGACATTACGCAGGCGGCACTCGCCAATGCCAGGGAACTGCTGAGGTCCAACCGCCCATAAAAACGACTGTTTTTGAAATATGAAGAAAATATATATGATTATGTTGGGACTGATGCTGGGTGCATCGTCCCTCTTCGCTCAACCGGGAGCTGTGCAGAAATCAGCCAAGAGCGTATTTACTCTCACCACCTTCAACAAGGATGGAAACATCATTTCATCCACGCAGGGTGTATTTATTGACAACAAGGGCACTGCCATCAGTACCTTCAAGCCATTCATCGGAGCCGTCAAGGCGAGCATCGTGGATGCTTCGGGCAAGTCGATGGAGGTAGACGCCCTCCTCGGAGCCGACGAGCTTTACGATGTGGCGAAGTTCAGAGTGGTGGGCAACACCCCAGCGGCACGCATCGCAGCCAAGGAATCGGAGGCAGGCAGCAAGGTGTGGCTCGTTCCCTATTCCATCAAGAAGTCACCATTCCAGCAGGAGGAGATTTCAAGCGTAGAGAAGTTCAAGACCACCTACAATTACTACATCTTCTCCATCACCGTGCCCGATAATGCCGTGGGTTGTCCTTTCGTCAACAAAGACGGTCAGGTAATCGGAATCATGCATAGCAACGGTCAGGTTACGGCCATCGACGCCAACTATGCCAAGGAGCTGAAGGTAACGGGACTTTCCACCCTCGATGCAGCGCTTCGTCAGACGGGCATCCGCACCGCCCTGCCTGATGTGGAGCAGGACGCCATCACCATGATGACGCTCAACAAGGCGCAGCTGAGCCGTGAAGCCTACACCAAGTATGCAGACGAGTTCCTCGCCAGTTTCCCAACCTCCGCCTTCGGATACAAGGAGAAGGGAACGGTTCTGGTAGAGCAGAACGAGTTTGAGGAGGCAGCCAAACTGATGGAAGAAGGCATTAAGAAGGCGAACGCCAAGGATGAGGCTCACTCCAACTATTCAGATCTGATTTATCAGAAACTGGTTTATAAAGGTGATTCAGCTTTCAAGGCGTGGACTTACGACAAGGCGATTGAGGAGGCGCAGAAGGCTTATGCCATCAAGGCGAACCCGGTGTATAAGCATCAGGAAGCCCGCATCTGGTTTACCAAGGGTGATTACCAGAAGGCATACGATATGTTCATGGATTTAACCAAGACGGACATCCGCAGCGGCGAGCTCTATCTGGAGGCTGCTCAGTCGAAGACTCGTCTGAAGGCGCCTGCATCAGAAATCAGGGTGCTTCTGGACAGTGCCATTGTAGCATCAAAGAATGCGGGAGTATTGGCAGGAAACTACTATCTGGCTCGTGGTCAGTTCCTGGACGAGCAGGGCGAATATCGCAGTGCTTTGGCTGATTACAACCAGTATGATTCCATTGCCCGTCCCGTGAATCCGGAGTTTTTCTACACTCGCTACAAGTGTGAGACCCGATTGCGTATGTGGCAGCCGGCGCTCATCGACATAGCCCGTGCCTGCTATCTTTCGCCAAAGGAGCCTACGTATTTTGCCGAGTGGGCAAGTCTGGATTTGCGTGTCAAGAGATTTGAGGAGGGTGTCAGTGCTGCCAAGCAGTGCATAGCCCTGGCTCCGGAATACGCCGACGGCTATCTTCTCCTCGGTTTGCTTCAGATAGAATTGAAGCAGAAGGACGAGGCATTAAAGAACCTGGCAAAGGCAAAGGAGCTGGGTGATGCTCGTGCAGAGGGATATATTAAGAAGTATAGCCGATAATTTTATAAATCACTTTTCATAGATAAACGAAAATCCCCCAGCCTGCTATCATAAGCGGGCTGGGGGAATTTTTTTGTCGTAAGAGTAATTATTCTCTTTGTTTATTGTATGCTAATACTGTACCCATATATTTCCCATTTTTACGCATTACGACAGTAAGGAAAGGATAATATTTTAAAAACGAAAAAAAAGAGAAAAGTAGTAATTACTTTTTGCCATTTCAAAAAAATGTAGTACCTTTGCACCCAAGTATGGCGAGGCAAATGCCAAGCCTGCTCTATTTTCGTGGGTTAACGATTAGATTCGTATCGATTCGACTGGAAGTTCTAAACAGAATAGCTCCTACCAAAGCAAAATTCAAACTACGAACGTACAGTATGAGACGGTGCGCCATGATATGGCGTACCCTCATCTCTTGTATTTCGTAGTTGGGCCATCTGTGGTAGGAGCAGCCTTGTTTAGAAATTCAATGAGATGACGGGTACGCTCTTTTTGTTTCCCCTAGAAAAAGACATTTTGAGAATTTTACAGATTTCAGTAACAAGATTTAAAGCTCCTACCAATTATGCAAACAAATCTAAAGATTGAAACTGCTAGAGATTGTTGTACCCTATAAACAGCAATCACATGGCTCGTATCTATGACAACCTGGAAACCAAGTTCACCGATGGGCTCCAGGGCATTATTTCCAACGTGGGCGTAAAGCGCGTTGATTTCTGCGTGGGTTACTTCAACCTGCGCGGCTGGAATCTCATTGTCAATGAGATAGACCAGTTATCCGGTGATTTCGTATATGAACAGAACAACCGCATATTCCGCACCTGCCGACTCCTTATAGGCATGCACCGACCAGATGAAGACCTCGTGCGAAGTCTCTATTCCGGCAAGAAACAACTCCCTGATGCCGAGTATGTGCAGAAATGCAGAATAGCCATTGCCCGAGACTTCAAGAAGCAGCTCCTGCTGGGACTCCCATCGAAAAACGATGAATGGACACTCCGCCGACTCTCCGCACAGATGAAAGAAGAGAAAGTATGCGTCAGGCTCTATCTTCGAGAGCCCCTGCATGCCAAGCTCTATCTCGCATACCGGCCAGACGACAACTTCAACCCCATCCAGGCCATCATGGGTAGCAGTAACCTCACCTACTCCGGATTAACCCGACAGGGAGAGCTGAATGCAGAGTTTGCCGATAGCGACAGTGCAGAGAAACTATCAGAATGGTTTGATGCAAGATGGAACGACAAGTTCTGCATCGACATCACCAGCGAACTGATAGATGCCATCGACAACAGTTGGGCAGGCGAAGAAGATATTCCACCTTATTATATTTATCTCAAGACGGTGTATCATCTCAGTCAGGAAGCACGTTCGGGCATCAAGGAGTTTACGCTTCCGCCCGAATTCCGCAACACCCTTTTCGATTTCCAGCAGAATGCGGTGAAGATTGCAGCCAAGCATCTTAACAACGACAAGCGAAACGGAGCCATGATAGGCGATGTGGTGGGTTTGGGAAAGACCATCACCGCCTGCGCCATCGCCAAAATCTACGAGATGACCTACGCCAGCAGCACCCTCATCATCTGTCCAGCCAACCTGCAGGACATGTGGGCGAAATACAAGCAGAAATACGATCTCAAGGCAGACATCGTCTCGATGCAGAAACCCATTGATGTGGAGAACACCTGGAACTACCGACTGATTATCGTAGATGAAAGCCATAACTTGCGCAACAGCAGCGGAAAGCGATATCACAACATCCAGGAATTGATTCATAAACTGGATTGTAAAACCCTGCTGCTTACCGCTACTCCATATAACAAGGATTTCTCCGACCTGGCCAATCAACTGAAGCTTTTCCTGAGCGACGACCAGGATCTTGGCATCCGCCCAGAAGCTTACATCCAAAGTCTGGGAGGCGAGCGAGAGTTTCAGCGCAAGCATAGCGACATCCACATCCGCAGCATCAAATCATTTGAACAAAGCGACAAGACTGATGATTGGAGCGAACTGATGAAGCTCTTCCTGGTTCGCCGCACCCGCACCTTCATCAAGGATAACTTTGCCTTAAAAGACGAAAGCAATGGCCGGAAATACCTGCAGTTCCCGGATGGAAGCAAGTCGTATTTCCCTGACCGCATACCAAAAGCCCTGAAGTTCAAGACACAACAGGGCGACCAGTATAGCCGCCTCTATTCTGAAAAAATGGTAGCAATGATGGAAGAACTCCTGCTGCCACGCTATGGGCTTACCAAATATCTGAATGAAGCCAAGGCAGAAGAAGCCTCCCGAGCCGAAAAACAGCTCATCGAGAACCTCTCGAAAGCAGGTCAGCGCATCATGGGATTCTGCAAGAGCACCTTCTTCAAGCGAATGGACAGCAGCGGTTTCGCCTTCCTGCTCACCCTGAAACGCCACATCCTGCGCAACGCCATCTTCCTCTATGCCATCGACAACAAGCTCAATCTGCCCATCGGCGATGAGAACTCCCTACCCGATGATTTCGTGGAAGATGAAGATGCCAACGGAATGTTTGATACGGATGATGAAAACCAGGACAGCGATGACCTCATCATCCCTACCGATATGGAATACTACGAGCAGAAAGCCAAGAAACACTATGAACTGCTGATGCAGAAGAATAATGTAAACTGGCTCAACAGCAAGTACTTCAAGCGAACACTCAAGCAGAATCTCAAGAAGGATTGCCAATGCATCATCAAGATGATTCAGCTCTGCGGACAATGGAAAACGAAGGAAGACCAGAAACTCAACGAACTGTACAAGCTCGTAACAGAAACCTATCCGAAAGACAAGATCGTGCTCTTCACCCAGTATTCCGACACCGCCAAGTATCTCTGCCGCCAACTCCGCAAGAAAAATGTGGAGCAGATAGACATCGCTACGGGCGACAGCAAGAACACCACCAGCATCGTGGAGCATTTCTCACCAGTGAGCAACGAGAAGAGCTATCCTGCCGACCAGCAGAGCCGAATCCTCATCGCCACCGATGTACTGAGCGAAGGTCAGAACCTGCAGGATGCGCATATCATCATCAACTACGACCTGCCATGGGCGATTATCCGACTCATCCAGCGAGCTGGACGTGTGGACCGTATCGGACAGCAGAGCGACCACATCGTCTGCTATTCCTTCTTCCCTGCCGACGGTGTGGAACAGGTAATCAAGCTGCGCAAGCGCCTGAACGACCGCATCAACGAGGCAGCCAACGTAGTGGGAAGCGACGAGGTATTCTTCGAGGGCAACGAGCAGAACCTGCGAGATATGTATAACGAAAAGAGCGGCTCGCTCGACGATGTGGATGACAACGATGTGGACCTGGCTTCACAGGCATACCAGATATGGAAGAATGCCACCGATGCCAAACCCGAACTGAAACGCATCATCCCACACCTGAGCAACATGATCAATGCCACCAAGGCAACCACCGACAGGCTGAACGATGGCGTTATCACCTACGCCCAGACACGCAGCGGATTCGATGTGCTCTCCTGGTACAACAGCAAGGGCGAAATCGTGAGTCAGTCGCAGAAGCGCATTCTCCAGGCCATGGAATGCGATGCCGCCGAGCCCAATGTGGAACCAGCCGACCAGCATTACGACCTGGTGAAGAAAGCCATAGACAACATCGGCGACGAGAACACGCATATGGGCGGCATACTGGGCAGCAGATTCAGTACCCGCTACAAGATCATCCAGCGATTGGAGCGATATTACGAAAAGCCTGTAGATCTCTTCTTCTCCGATGAGAACAAGGAAGAGCTGAAATATGCCATCAACGACATCTACAACTATCCGCTCCAGGAAACCGCCAAGTTTAATCTGGGAAGAATGATGCGACAGAACAACGTAAGCAACGACGACCTGGTGGAGTATGTGCTCGACATGCGCAAAAACAGCCAGCTCTGCATCATCGACGAAGATACCAACTCCAACAAAGAGCCGAAAATTATCTGTTCGATGGGTTTGAGATGGAGAGAATCTTATTCATAACAATTCAAGACAAAAACATGACAAGAAAAGAATTCAACCAATATATACAGGAAGCCAGTTTCCAGGAACTGTTCGTCACAGAAATGGGATGGAACAACCCCAAGGGCATGACCGATATCCTAGTGCCCCACATCGACGAAATAGACTACGAGATGGAGGCCATTGCCGAGCGCAATGGCTTCCAGATACTTACCTGCCTGGTAGAAAAGATACCGACAGCCTCTACCTGCAAAAAGATAGACATCAAGCTGCGCCAGCAAGCCCACGACTACATCTGCATCTACATAGAGCAGCAGGGCTTCCACCACCAGTGGGTTGCCCCGGTAAACAAAGTGGAAAAGCGCGACATCGTAACCATCGAGTATGCCAGCGTAGCCCAGGCAGAGTTTCTTTACACCAAGATTCCCGACCTTAGCTTCGATTTTAACGAAGACACCACCATCATGGATGTGAAGCAGCGCATCCAGGGAGCCTTCATGGTAAATTCCGAGAAGATAACCAAGGATTTCTACGCAGGATTCAAGAAAGAGCATACCCAGTTTGTGAAATATATCACAGGCATCAACGACGAGATAGCCGACGACAAGAAGAACAAGGAGAAGCAATGGTATGCATCCGTGATGCTCAACCGCCTAATGTTCTGCTACTTTATCCAGAAGAAAGGTTTCCTGGATATGAACGAGAACTATCTGCGCGACAAGCTCAGCATGGTGCAGCGAGAGCGTGGCGAGAACGAATTCTTCCAGTCATTCTACAAGGGTTTCCTGATACACCTCTTCCATGAAGGCTTGAATGGACACCAGCGTAACGAAGCATTTCTCAGCAAATATGGCCGCATACCCTATCTGAACGGAGGCATGTTCGATTTTCACGACATCGAAAAGATGTTCAAGGATATTGACATCGACGACGAGGCATTCCTTCATCTCTTCGATTTCTTCGATAAATGGCGCTGGCATCTGGATACCCGCATCACGGCATCGGGCAAAGACATCAACCCCGACGTGCTGGGCTACATTTTTGAGCAATACATCAACGACCGTGCCCAGATGGGAGCCTACTACACCAAGGAAGACATTACGGAATACATAGGCAAGAACTGCATCCTGCCCTTCCTTTTCGACAGCGTTAAGAAGACCACCTCTGAGAAGGATTTCAAGGAAAAGGGATACATCTGGCAAACCCTGCAGCAGAGCGGCGACAAATACATCTATGATGCCGTGAAGCACGGATATGCAGCAGATTGGCTCTCGCTCATCCCGGGCGAGATAGCAGAAGGTGTGGATACCACCCAACCACAACTCCTGGAGCGCAGAAGTCATTGGAACGAGCGCACTCCAGAGCCGTTCAATCTGCCTACGGAGATATGGCGAGAAACCATCGAGCGATTCCAGCGCTGCGATGATTTGCTGCAGAAGATTACTGCTGGCGAGATTCACGAAATCAACGATTTCATCACCTACAATCTCGATATCCGTCAGTTTACATTCGATTTATTGTTACATACAGAAGACCATCTCTTGGTAGAGCATTTCTATCATGCGATGCAGCACGTCTCTATCCTAGACCCTACCTGCGGCAGTGGTGCCTTTCTGTTTGCAGCCATGAACATCCTGGAACCATTGTATGAAATCTGCATTACTCGCATGGAGGAGTTCCACCAGAAGAACGAGAAGTTATTCGTAACTGAACTTGAAGAGATTAGCAAGAAGTATCGCAGTAACATTCAGTACTTTATCTATAAGAGTATCATTCTCCGCAACCTCTATGGCGTTGATATCATGGAAGAGGCTGTAGAGATTGCCAAGCTGCGCCTGTTCCTGAAAATGGTGGCGGTAGTGGTAGTAAATCCAAGACTCGATAATCTTGGTCTGGATCCGTTGCCGGATATCGACTTCAACATTCGTTGCGGCAATACTTTGGTGGGATATGCTACGGAAAAGGAATTGGATAATGACTTGAATTATGGCGACATGTTTGCCAAACAGGAGTTCAAGGATAAGGTAGAATTGGAGATGGAGGTTGTGGCTCGCGCCTACGAGCAGTTCAAGGACCTTCAGCTTACTTCGCAGGAGGAGGCAAGCGAGTTTAAGGAGTCTAAAATGCAGCTCAAGGCAAAGCTTTCAGGACTTAATGACTTGCTGAATCATAAGCTTTTTTCTTCAATGGTATCAGATGCCAGCATCTCGTATGAAGAATGGCTCTCCAGCCACCAGCCTTTCCATTGGTTGGCGGAGTATTATCATATCATGCATAGCAATGGTGGCTTTGATGTTATCATTGGCAATCCGCCGTATTTAGAAGTCCGTCAAATAGAATACAACATTAGAGATAATTACAAAACATTAGATAGTGGTGCTGTACATGTATATTGCATGGAAAGAAGTCTCAATATTCTTAATAATAATGGCAGCATAAGCATGATAGTTCCATTAGCATTGGTATGCACACAAAGAATGGTTACAATTCAAAACATTCTAGAATCTCATAAGAGTGTTTGGTATTCTAACTATTCCTGGAGACCGGCAAAATTGTTTGATGCCGTAAATCGAGCATTGTCAATCTTTACTGCTATTCATACCAATATACATGAAGTTTATTCGACTGAATATACGAAATGGGCTGCAGACGACAGAAAGTTACTCTTTAGGAATAAGCACTTTGTAAAAGTTTCCACCAAAAGAGATTCTTTTTGGATTCCAAAATTTACGCATAAAGTTGAAAAAAACATCTTAGAGAAAGTTTTAAAATCTCATATGTCTTTAGGAAATTATCTATCTAATCATAAGTCATCATCTATGTTTTATAGAACTACTGGTGGACTTTATTGGAAGGTATTCACAGACTTTTCTCCAAAATTTTATTTAAATGGTATTGTAATGAAATCGAGCCGAGAAACGTCTATGAGTCTTGGCGAGGAGCTAAGTTCTAAAACTGCTGTAGCTATATTCAGTAGTAATTTGTTTTGGTGGTGGTACACTATCACGTCTAATTTAAGAGATTTAAATCCTTCAGACATAAAGGGGTTTCGCTTTAGTAGTGAAGTTGCTACAGATAATGCCATAAAAGAAAAAGGAGAAGAATATTTGAAAGACTTGGAAGATAATAGCACAATGCTCATACGTGAGCAAAAAAATAAGGGCACAACAGAAACCCAATCGTTCAAAATCAGCAAATCCAAGCCCATCATCGACGAAATCGATAAGCTTCTCGCGAAGCATTACGGCTTTACAGAAGAAGAGCTCGACTTCATCATCAACTACGACATTAAGTATCGTATGGGCGATGAGCTGAACAAGGACGAGGAGTAAAACGAAAATTCCCTGTTGCTGATGCTACTTGGCAAGCATCGGCAACAGGGAGTCTTCGTTGTATCATTTTAAAACTCGATATGCTCACTAGAAGGATAACGAAAAGCAAACCAAGTTTGATCATCTTTGTTTGTAATAACAAAATCACCTAAAGTTATAATGTCCATTCCTATGATAACATCATAATCCCCGATGTCACCAGACAATGCTTCAATACCTGTGAATTCCAAACATCCATCTACATAAATGTTTATTTTGTAAACAGATGAGTCCATGCATCCTCCGACACCCTCGATTTGTGTTTGTCGAACAGGTTTTAATCCCAAAGCATCAATTACGGCTGACGAAATAATCGTATTGGTTGCCCCAGTATCCCAAACAGTAGATTCTACCTCACATCCTGACACCAATACACCTTTCTTCCTTTCAAAAAAGGGAGTAATAACGCAATCAGTTTGGATTGTATTTACCCTACAGGGATGCTTCTTACTAATCTTTTGCATATCTACAGCGATTATAAAAGTCTAGCAAGGGCGTACAGAAACCACCTTTGCCACATGTCCCTCAGGAATACCTGGTACAACTATCGAATAGCTAACAGGATATTTCTTTTCAAACTCCTCAATAGGAAGAGCGAATACTTTTAATTTCTTTTCCTTCATCATATCTCCTAATTTTGGTTCCATAACTATCTGTTTAAATATATCTTACAACTCATTCAACACGTCCTCCAATGGTTTAAGCTCTAGCTTTCCTTCACGATAGGATTTCAGCTCATGGAGGGCATTGTCAAAACCTGATAGAATTTCTTCTTTAGTCATACAACTCTTTTTTTAAAATTTGCTTTCAAAATACCGAATATCACTTATTTCCTGCAAAAATACACAGAAGTTTTCAAAACACCAAATATTTTCTGGCAAATCTACAAAAAAACTGGTATATTCTTTGATTTTCAGAGAATTATTCGTATTTTTGCATTGTTATAGATATGAATTATTTGTATGCAAGAGATTCTATCTCATATAGGAAACCTAGACTTGCTGAAACGTCAAAAGACAGCGTTTCTCTGTTCCAGCAAGACTACAAGTCGAGACATCCTTAAAAGTTTCGACTGGGCTACAAGTGTGCCTAAAGATTCCTGCATCATCAGCGGATTCCAGACAAAATTGGAAAAGGATGTGCTGCAACTTCTCCTGAAGCGTCACATCCCCATCATCATCGTGCTGGCCAGAAAAATGTATAAGGAACTTCCTGTCGAAATTCAATCTGCCATCGATGGCAACGAAGCCCTCATTCTCTCCCTCTCCCATCTTACCCGTAACTCTAAATCAAGCGCTTTGGCTCGAAACAGATACATCATCAGTATAGCCGACAACGTAGTATTTGGAGCATTAGATTCATCCAGTTCACTAGCTAAACTAGCAAAAAACAGAGTGTCTACTATTTCAGTTTTATGAAATTGATAGTGTCTACCTTTCTAGTTTATAAAGTAAAAAAGTGTTTACTGAAATCAGGAAAAGTCAGAAACGTATTTTTGCATTGTTATAGATATATAATGAATCCAGGAAAAGAATATCCCCCAGCCTGCTTTTTCAAGCGGGGCTGGGGGATATTTTATAAGCTCGTCATTATGGCGTTCTGGATTTCTTTTTCAATTCCAATTTCGGGATCTTGACTTTCTGTCCGGCTTTCAACTTGCCGGAACCATTGAGAGCCTCAACATAACACTCCATGCCAGGACCAAAATAACGCTTGCTGATAGCTTCTATGGTCTGACCTTCTCGAGCTGTAACCACCTCTGCAACACCCACAATGCGATAGGCACCTGTACGGACACGGGCATCCTGGTCGTATTTGGCAGAAGCGTGGGCATCAGCTTTTTCGGCTTGATGCTTCTTTGCCTCAGCAGCATTCTTTGCCGCCTCTGCTAACTTCTTTGCCTCTGCCTGCTTATTTGCCTCTGCCTGCTTCTTGGCTTCATTCTGCTTAATGAGTTCAGCCTGTTTCTTAGCCTCAGCAGCTTTCTGCTGCTTAGCGGCAAAAAGAGAATCCTTCTTCTCTGCCTGCTTGTCATCAGCCTCAGCCATTTTCACGGCTTCGCTTGCCTGCGCCATTCGGATGCTGTCTTCTATCGCCTTCTTTCTCATGATTTCTTCCTGCGAAAGAGGAGCTTGAGTTGCCTTGTTACCCTGATGGAAGTTGTCCAGTTGCAGGGCGAGATGGTCGCGCTGCGCTGCCATCTTACCATAATTAAAGGCAAACCAACCAATGCCGCCAATCAACGCTACGATGATGAAGCAGGCTACAATTACCAAATAACGAGGAATCACTACACCCCTTTTGGTAGATTCAAAAGTATCGTAAGACTCTGAGTCTTCGGGAGCTTCGGAATCTGATGCAGCAGGGACAGGTTCAACTACAGGTTCTGAAACAGGAGCTGATATTAGCTTTGAATCAGGTTCCGGCACAGATTCAGACACAGATTCAGACACAGGTTCCTGTTCACTCTGTTCTATCGGTTCCCCCTGATTTTCCCGCTCACTCAGAACTTCTTTCTGCTCACCAGGCTCAGCCTTTATTTCCTGAACCGACTTTTCTACTATCGATTCTGTTATGATTTCTGGAGAAGCATCATAGTGAGATTCAGATTCTCCTATTACAACTACTTCGTTGCTCACAGATGGGGTTTCTGATTCATCCAGGAAATCAATCACATCAGAAGTTTCAGAACTTTCAGAAATATCCTCTGATGGTTCAGAAGTTTCCTCAGATGCTTCTGAAACCTCTGATGCTTCTGAAACATCTGATGGCTCAGAAGTTTCCTCGGCCTCATCCATCTGCTGATTCTCAGCCAGCTGTTCTTCTGCCTCAAACTTCCTGTCTATTTCATCAAACTCTACCCCGTCGTTCACCACCACCGTCTCAAACTGTGCAAACGGCTTGTTGATGATTTCCTTTAGAATCGTATCCGGTGTAAAGGAGATTTTATCTCTTCCCTCAATGACGATACGTTCGCCAGTGTTGACATCCACGCTCTCCCGATCCTTCACCGAAGTAACCTTGAAGGTTCCAAGCCATTTCATCTTTACCTGCTTGTCAGCCTGGAGCCCTTCATTGACTACATCAAACATCTTTCTGATGAACAACTCGGCATCCTGCTGACTGATACCCGTTTTCTCAGCCAGCTTCTGTGCCAATACAGTCAAACTGTTCTTACTCATAAGCTTCTCCTCCATTCTTTAGCTTCTCCTTGACGGCAGCAACAGGACGAAAGCCGAGCACCAGTTTAGGCGGAACCAGCTGTCGCTTCCTGGTGGTAGGATTCACCACCACACGCTCTAGGCGCTTCTTCACCTCGAACGTACCAAAGTTGGGGATGGAGACCATTTCCCCGTCCTCAAATTCAGCAATCATGGCGTCTATCACCTTGCGCACCATCTTCTGGGTGTCGTCTTGCGAATAACCCGTCTGCTGAGCCAGTTCTGCTATATAGTCCTTATTGTTCATCTTCTGATTCTTTAATTATAATTCTATCTCACTACTTCGCCATACAGGTCGAACTCCTCGCTGCTGGTCATCTTTACCTTGTAGAAACTGCCCACACGCAAGCGCTGGTCTGCCTTGATAAGCACCTCTGGGTCAACCTCTGGCGAACAGAACTCAGTTCTGCCGATATAGTAATCTCCTTCCTTGCGGTCGATAACCACCGGCATCGTGAGTCCCACCTTGCCTGCCTCAATCTCTGCACTGATGTCCTGCTGCAGAATCATCAGTTCGTCAAGACGGCGCTGCTTCACATCGGCAGGAACATCATCCTCGTAGTTCTTGGCACTGTAGGTTCCCTCCTCCTCAGAATAGGCGAAGGCACCCATGCGCTCGAAACGCTGTTCACGCACGAAGTCGAGCAGCTCGTGGAAATCCTCCTCAGTCTCGCCTGGGAAACCTACCATCAGCGTGGTGCGGATATGGATGCCCGGCACGCGGTTGCGGATGATGGTGAGCAGGTCGAGTGTCTCCTGCTTGGTTACGTGGCGATGCATGCGAGTGAGCATGTGGTCGCTGATGTGCTGTAGGGCGATGTCGAGATACTTGCATACGTTTGGTTTCTCGCGCATCACATCGAGCAGATCGAGCGGGAACTGGTTTGGATAAGCGTAATGCAGACGAATCCACTTAACGCCAGGGATGTCGGCCATCTCGCTGATGAGTTCGGTGATATGATGCTTGCCATCGATATCCATGCCATAGTAGGTAAGTTCCTGAGCGATGATTTGGAACTCCTTCACGCCGTCGGCTACCAGTTCGCGCACCTCGTTGAGGATATCTTCCTTTGGACGGGAAACGTGCTTGCCCGTGATGAGCGGAATGGCGCAATAGGCGCAGCGACGGTCGCAGCCCTCTGAAATCTTGATGTATGCATAGTGGTGAGGGGTGGTAAGATGGCGGCGCTCGTTGCAGGCAGGCACTTCGGCCTTACCCAGCTCCTTGAGCAGTTCCTTGTAGTTGAACTTGCCGTAGAACTTATCCACCTCAGGCATCTCAGCCTCCAATTCCTTCTGATAACGCTGCGAGAGGCAGCCCATCACATAGAGTTTGTTCAGGCGTCCCTCTTCCTTAGCCTGGATAAATTCGAGGATGGTGTCGATGCTTTCCTGCTTGGCATCCTCGATGAAGCCGCATGTGTTGATGACGGCTATCTCGCCCTGAGGGCGCTTTGAATCGTGTACACAATGGTAGCCGTTCGCCTCAAACTGCTTCATCAACAGCTCGCTGTCGACCAGGTTTTTGGAACAGCCCAAAGTTATGATATCAATCTGGTTCTTTTTCATTCACCTATACCTTATTATATATACTAATCAGATTCCCGTTTCTTTTCACATAAATTGCATCCGAAATCTACTTTGATTTCTTGAACAGGGAATCCACGAATTCCTTCTTGTTGAAGAGCTGCATGTCTTCCATGCCCTCACCCAATCCGATGTATTTCACCGGCACCTTGAGCTGGTCGGAGATTCCGATGACCACGCCGCCCTTGGCTGTGCCGTCGAGCTTGGTGATGGCAAGAGAAGTGATATTGGTAACGGCAGCAAACTGCTTGGCCTGCTCGAAGGCGTTCTGACCCGTACTGCCATCCAATACGAGCATCACCTCGTCTGGCGCCTCAGGCATCACCTTCTTCATCACCTCCTTAATCTTCTTCAGCTCGTTCATCAGGTTCACCTTGTTATGCAATCTTCCTGCAGTATCGATGAGCACCACGTCGGCACCATTTGCCTTGGCACTCTGCAGGGTGTCGAAAGCCACGCTTGCAGGGTCGGAACCCATCTGCTGCTTCACCACCGGTACACCCACGCGGTCGCCCCAGATGGAAATCTGCTCCACGGCTGCGGCACGGAAGGTATCGGCAGCACCCAGATAAACCTTCTTGCCAGCCTTCTTAAACTGGTAGGCAAGCTTACCGATGGTAGTAGTCTTGCCTACTCCATTAACACCCACCACCAGGATAACGTATGGCTTGTGGTCGGAAGGCAAGTCCCAATTCTCATTGTCATCGCTATGGTTCTCTTCCAGGAGACTGGCGATTTCCTCTCTTAAGATTCTGTCGAGCTCTGAGGTAGAAACATACTTGTCGCGAGCCACGCGCTCCTCGATGCGATGAATGATCTTCACCGTAGTCTCTACGCCCACATCCGATGTGATGAGCACCTCTTCGAGGTCGTCGAGCACATCGTCATCTACGGTTGACTTACCAGCCACCGCACGAGCTAATTTGCTAAACACACTCTCTTTTGTTTTTTCAAGTCCCTTATCGAGAGTTTCTTTCTTTTTGTTGCTGAATAATCCGAATAATCCCATAATTATAGCTATATTTTTTGCAAAGATACAAAAAAAAACGAAAGCATCGGTACATTTTTTGGAAAAAACACCCAAAAAAGCACCGATGCATGCTATTTATTCCTTTATAGACTATTTTTATAGGCTATTATTGAGTGCCATTAAGGCAAGAACAGCCTCATTATATTCGTTGATAACCTCAGCCTGTTTCAACCGCATATCTATCGCCTCCTGCAAGGCGCTGGCGTATTCCACATAGCTGATTTCACCATTCTCATACTCCAGCGTGCTGAGTCGTTCGATGTCTTTTGCCTTCACCAGATTCTCGCCGCTGTAGTACTCCATGCGCTGGCTGGCATTCTGCAGTCGGCGGTAACCCTGCTGGTAGTCGCGCTCCTTTTCGCGCTGCTCCTGCTGCATCGCCATCTGCGCCATCTCGCGGTCTTTCTGCGCTGCCTTCACCTTCGCCTTGGTGGCTCCGTAGAAGATAGGCACACCCACGGTTACCTCGAAACCGAAGAAATTGCCCTCGGTGAAGCGCTGGCGGTTGATGTGATAAGGGTCCCAACTGTCGATGAGAAGCTGCGAGCGAAGAGCCAGCGAGAGCGATGGCGCATAGCCCGTCTTGGCACACTTCACTTCTTTGTCGAGCGCCGTAATGAGATCTTTCTGATATTGCGCATCGGCAGTCTGCTGATAGTTGAAGGCTGCATTCACTGGCGAACGCTGCGAGATGAGAAGATTCCCATCAGGCACCACAGGCGTAGTGGTATTGAGCAATGCCATCAGGGCAGTCTGCAGATTCTCAGCCTCGTTCTTCACCTTCGTCATCTCCAGGCGGTTGTCGTTTCTCATGCGGTCGGCAGAGAGGAACTCCAACTGTCTTGCCTCACCCGCCTTGTATCTCTTTGCGGCAACATCGCAATAGCGCTGGATGACGGAATCCTGCTGCTGCAAAATCTGAAGGCGATGGGTCTGGTAAAGCATCGCATAATAGGCACTGGCGATTTCGAGTCTGAGCTGCTGGGAGGTGACGTTCAACCGGCTTTTCTCTGCCTGGGTCTCTGCCTTCAACTGATTGCGACGGGCTGTATAGACCGTAGGAAACTCGATGCTCTGCGAGAAGGTGAGTCCGTTGTCTGTATCACCGCTGGAAGCCGGGTTCTGCGAGAAGGCGATTTCCGTCTTGTCCAGATCCCATGCCGTTGCCTGCATCACCTGAGCCTTTTCAACGGCTTTTCTGCCGGTCTGCAAGGCGAGGTTCTGCTTATCAGCCAGTTCGAAACACTGCTGCAAGGTCATCTTCTGACCCGGGATGCTTGCATCAAAGCGTGATGCATCCGAGGCAGAAAGATGTGCTTCTTCCATCTTTACAAAAAGATGTGCATCCGCCGCCAAAGGCATCAGCAGCATCCAGGATGCAAGCCATATATGATTCTTCTTAAAAAACTTCTTCATATTATTCAATTCTAATGCTTGATATTCAAACAAGTTCAGTATCTGAAAATTCTAACGCTTGGTAAATGTCTTGTAGATGGCAGGGAGCACCAGCAGAGTGAGCAGGGTACTCGTGATGAGTCCGCCAATCACCACCGTGGCAAGTGGTCGCTGCACTTCGGCACCATCGCCCTGCGAGAGCGCCATCGGGAGGAATCCCATGGAAGCCACCAAAGCCGTCATCAGGACAGGACGCAGACGGAGCATGCAGCTATCAATGATACGACGATGAATCATCTCACCCGCACTGGTTCCCGCTACTAACGGCAACTGGAGCTGTTCCTTCTGCATCTGGTTCATCTGACCGATGAGCACGATGCCGTTGAGCACCGCCACACCGAAGAGGGCGATGAAGCCCACACCTGCCGAAATACTGAAAGGCATACCGCGGAGCCAAAGTGCCCACACACCGCCGATGGCAGCCAGAGGAATAGCCGAGAACACGAAGAGCGACTCTTTTACATTCTTCACCGTGGCATAGAGCAGCAGCAGGATGATGACCAGCGCTATCGGAATCACCACCATCAGTCGGCGGCTGGCACTCTGCAGATTCTCAAACTCACCACCATAATTATAATAGTAGCCTTCAGGGAGTTTCAGCTTTTCGTCGAGAATCTCCTGGATATCCTCCACCGTGCTTTGCACATCGCGCCCCTTCACATTGAAGCCCACGTAGATGCGCCGGGCACCATTCTCATGCGACACCTGTGCCGGAGCTGGCGAATAATCGATATCCGCTACTTGCGAAAGCGGAATATTCGTGCCATCCTTCAGCGGAATACTCAACAGTTCAAGCTGCTCTACATTGCGCTGCGATGGATCCATGCGGAGCACGATGTCAAACTTCTTGTCGCCCTCGTAGACGGAACCAGCCACGGCACCGGCAAAGGTAGTCTCCAGAACACTGCTGATATCATCCACGCTGATACCGTAAGCCGCCATCTTCTCGTGGTTGTATCTTACCTGGATTTGAGGCAAGCCGGCAACTTCTTCTACAAAGATGCCACTCACGCCCGGCACGCCTTCTATCATCTTCTTCACCTTTCCTGCCTGCTGGGTAAGCACATCGAGGTCGTCACCGAAAATCTTGATAGCCACATCCTGCTTGATACCCGTAAGCAACTCGTTGTTGCGCATCTGGATAGGCTGGGAAATCTCTGCCTCCAGACCAGGAATGGCGCTCAGCGTCTCCTCCATCTTCTCCATCAGTTCGGGAGTCGTCTTGGCAGAGGTCCATTCAGCCTTCGGTTTCAGGGCTATCATGATGTCGGCACGTTCCACAGGCATCGGGTCGGTAGGAATCTCGGCACTTCCGATGCGGCTCACCACCTGCTTGATTTCCGGATATTCCTTCTTGAGCAGTTTTTCAGCCTTGCTGCAGCTCTCCACCATCTGCGAGAGCGACGTTCCCTGCGACATACTCATTTCCACAGCGAAGTCGCCTTCTTCCAGACTTGGGATGAACTCGCCTCCCAGATACTTGAAGCCCACCACGCTGACGCAGAACAGAGCCACGGCTCCCGTGATGACATCCCTGTTACGGGCAAGCACCCAATCGAGGATAGGACGATACCAGCCCTGCAACTTCTCTATCATTTTATCAGAGAAAGTCTTTCTGCTGTGCACCTTGCGGCTCAACAGGAGCGAACTTGCCATCGGCACATAGGTGAGCGACAGGATGAAGGCACCGAGGATGGCGAAGAACACGGTGAGCGCCATCGGACGGAACATCTTGCCTTCGATGCCCACCAGCGTCATCAGCGGAATGTATACAATCATGATGATGATTTCGCCGAATGCTGCACTCTGGCGGATGCGGGAAGCCGAGAAGTGAACCTCCTCGTCCATCTGCTTCTGGGTCAGGGCGAAAGGAACCGCATTTCCTTCCTTCTGGCATTGGGCAAGATAGGCAGCACGCACCTCGGGCTGCGAGAAATGACCTGTATTAATATGTGTAACCACCGCCTCGACGATGATGACGGCGGAATCGACAATCATACCGAAGTCGATGGCACCCAATGACATCAGGTTGCCGTCGATGCCGAAGGTCTTCATCATACCGAAGGCAAAGAGCATACTGAGCGGGATGACACTCGCCACCACCAGTCCTGCACGCCAGTTGCCCAGAAAGATGACAAGCACGAAGATAACGATGAGTCCACCTTCGATGAGGTTGCGGGCGATGGTGCCCTCTACTCTATCCACCAGGTTGGTACGGTCGATAAACGGTTCGATGACCACACCTTCGGGCAGTGATTTCTGAATCTGGCTGATTCGCTCCTTCACGGTTTTGATTACCTCCTGGAAGTTCTCGCCCTTGAGCATGATGGCGATACCTGCCACCACCTCGCCTTCTCCATTGCGGGTAACGGCACCGAAACGGGTGGCATGGCCCAACTGAACCTTTGCCACATCGCCCACCTTGACAGGTGTTCCATCCACCGTCTTCACCGTGATGTTGGCAACATCCTCCAGATTCTTCACCACACCGATGCCTCGGATATAATACTGGTGGGAATTCTCCTCAATGTAGCTGCCACCCGTATTGGCATTGTTGCGCTGCAAGGCATCAAACACCTCACTTACGGAGACCCCGCTGGCGTTCAGTTGGTCGGTATTGATAGCCACCTCATATTGCTTGACATAGCCGCCCCAACCGCTTACTTCGGCAACGCCCGGGGTTCCGGAAAGCTGTTTGCGCACAATCCAGTCCTGCATGGTTCGGAGTTGGGTGAGCGAGTATTTATGCTCGTATCCCTCCTTGGCACGAATGGTATAGTGGTAGATTTCGCCCAATCCGGTGGCAATAGGTCCCATCTCGGTTTCGGTGTTCTTTGGCAGTTCTTTCTCCAACTGTTCCACTACCTGACTCACCTGCGAACGTGCCCAATAGATATCGGCTGCATCATCGAAGACAAGCGTGATGACCGAGAGGCCGCTTCTTGAAATGCTTCGGCGTTCCTGGATGCGGGGGATATTTGCAAGCGCCATCTCTACAGGAGTGGTTACGTATTGTTCCACCTCCTGAGCTCCCAGCGAAGGAGCCTGTGTGATGACCTGTACCTGATTATCTGTAATATCCGGGGTGGAATCGAAAGGAAGATGCATCAGCGACCATATACCCCATATCGCCAGGGCTATAGAGAGTACTCCAATCACCAGTTTGTGGCGAATGGAATAAGTAATAAGTTTCTGAAACATAAGCTACCCTTTCTTAATGCGCATGCTCACTATGTTCGCCTGTAAGCGAAGCCAGATAATAAGCGTTCTCGGTTACTATTTTCTTGCCGGCAGCCCCATCCTTGCCTTTGAGTAGATGGTCGCATAGCTTCACCTCTGTATATTTACCATCCGAAGCACCCGTGGTTACCTCGTGGCGGGAGAAGCTGTAGTTACCCTTGCTGGGAGCTCCATTGAGGGCGAAGACATACTGCTTTCCATCGCTGTTCACGATAGCCTGGGATGGCAGAGCGAGACACTGCTGGCTGCCTGTAGCTATCTTTCCGCTTACATACATACCTGCGAAAAGCTTTCCGCCATGGGTATTGCCTGAAGAAGAATGCAGATAACTCTTCACGCTTGCAGCATCCAATTTTACATGAACAGCAACGGCTTTCGAGTTATCGTTAAAGTATTGGTTCATACCATAAACGGTTCCTGAAAGTTTTACGCCCGGCTGATTGGTCAGGTTCATGGTCACCCGATTGCCCACCTTGATCTTCGCCAAATCCTTCTCGAAGACATTGAGGTCGCATTCCACCGCCTGGGTGTTTCTAATCTTCATCAGAGGAGTCTGCATATCAGCATAACTGCCCAGACTGGCAGTCATCTCGCTCACGACGCCAGAGATAGGCGCACGCAAAGGGAACGCTGTGGTAAACCTGCCTTTGGCAACAGCGGCAATAGAAATGCCCATCTGTGCCAACTGGCGACCGATGCCCAACATGTTGGCATGAGC